>Ga0181536_10000209_pt1 | contig 68158 bp, 56 predicted proteins | sample PEATcosm2014_Bin_41_FD_121105 | JGI IMG/M metagenome (GOLD analysis project Ga0181536, IMG submission 121105) | Peatland microbial communities from MTU Mesocosm Facility, Houghton, MI, USA - PEATcosm2014_Bin17_60_metaG | ecosystem: Environmental > Terrestrial > Soil > Wetlands > Peat | place...
GCCAGCGAGTCTTGCACGGCAACACGCATGTGCCGGGAAAGCTGCTCAGCGTCTTTGAGACGTGCACCGAAGTGATCCGCAAGGGAAAAACCAGCAAGCCGAATGAATTCGGCAAACTGGTCAAAATTCAAGAGGCCGAGAATCAGGTCATCACGCATTCCGAGGTCTGCGAGCAACGTCCGGCCGATTCCACCTTGCTGGTGCCATCCTTGGAACAGCATGTCCGGCAGTTCGGACGAGTGCCCGAGGTGGTGGCGGCAGATCCGGGATTCTTCTCGGCGGCCAACGAGGCGCAGGCGGAGGAGATGGGTGTACGGCGCGTCTCCATTCCCAGCCATGCCACCAAAAGCCCGGCGCGCAAGGCGCGGCAAAAGCAGCGCTGGTTCGAGAAGCTACAGAAATGGCGCACCGGATGCGAGGGCCGCATCAGTGTCCTGAAAAACCGGCAGGGGTTGGAGCGACCCCGATACAAAGGACTCGACGGCGTAAAGCGATGGGTCGGACTCGGGGTGATCGCCGACAATGTGATTCACATCGGGACCCACTTGGCTGACCAACAGAAGGCCTGATCCACTCACCCCGTCCTCACATCAGCCCCCGACCCCTCCCACCTCCATTCTCCCCAACGATCCTCCAATACCACTCCAGACGCTCAAGCAGGACCCCAGCACCGTATAGCGCACCATGGCAACGGGCCGTTCACCACCCTTTGGATTTTGCGCCGGGAAGTAGCTAGGCTAGGTGCGAAGATCTCAGGCCAGTAGACGGCCTCGGTGTCTGCACTCTTCAATTCAAGAGCTCGCAAACTTCGTCAGCTTCCTTGTGGCCCTCGGTCGATGAACCCACAAAGACACGCCGCATAAAACACCTCAGTTGGATACTATACCGCCGGCAGACCCCGATAGCGTAGCCTTGCGATCTAGCGCATTCAGCCCTGGGCCGAGGCGGGGCTCGATGGCCGGTGCGGAGGAGAAGCTCCGAGGAAGCGCGGTCCGGCTCACCACCCCACGCTTCGCCGAGGCGCAGCCTCGCGCCTTAATTCCCCCCCAGCGCGCCCGCCAGTACAAACACCAGCGGCGCGTTCCAGTTGATGGCCACCTCGTTGGTGGAGTAGGAAGCCATCTCATCCAGGTACATCTTGGCGGGAGGCCCGTTGGGTAGCTTCATCATGGCCGCATCCTGGCGGCCGCGGTTGGGACCTCCCGAAAGCAGCCCCGGCCACGGTTCCGGAAGGCCGGCGCTGGGACGGTGGTGCGGATGATGATACGGGTTAGCCCCCACCTGCGTGACCCAGGATAGCGAAAAGGTATTGCGGCCCAGCAGGTAATGCAAGTTGTCCAGCGCCGTCTCCACGAAGCGCCGGTCGGGCCGCAGCGCGTTGGCCACCAAAAGCTGCATGCTGTAATTGGCGGCCACTCCGTTCGATCCCCAAATGTAATCCGCGGAAGTCAGGCTGATGCGGTACGGGTGGCGGCTGGAGCGCGCCACGATCTGCTGGGCGGCGCTCGCCGAATCCTGCGCGATGGCGGCGGCCGCTTCGGCGTTCTTCCCGTGCCCGAGCGCGTAGGTCCACAACGCCAGCGGCGCCACATTGCCCCAATCCGGAGGCGCGTTTGGCTTCAGCGTCTTGCGGAATGCGCCGAAATGCTCCAGAAAATAGCGCTCGAAGGCCTGATCGCCGGTCGAGCGCCACAACTCGGCGGCGGCCCACAGATGCTCGTCCGCGCAGTCGCCGTCTCCGTAATCTCCGGTCTGTACGCCGGGAGGGTTGTGGAACAACACGTCGGGATTCTTCTCCAGCCAGGTCCACGCCCGGCGGGCGGCGCGCAGGCACTTCTCCGCATAGGCCGCATCGAAGGGCTTGTAGGCGCGGGCCGCGATCGCCATCACGGCCGCGAAATCGCCAGTGGCGCAAGAACTCTTATACGGCTCCTTCCCCGTGCCGATGACGTAGCTGATCAGCGTATCCTTCTCCGGCATGACGAAATCGCAGAAGCGCTCGCTCGATTGTTTGTGCCAAACGCCGCCATCGTCGTCCTGCATGGAGAGCATCCAGTCCAGGTTCCAACGGATTTCGTTCAGAATGTCGGGCGTGCCGTTGCCGGATTCCGGAATGTTGAGCTTCACCTGCTTGAGGCGGTCGCCGAAGATCTCCCAAGTCCACAGCAGCGTGCCGGTGGAGATGCCGGAGTTGACGATGTAGCGGCCGTAGTCGCCGGCATCGTGCCATCCTTTGGCCGAGATGTGCGGGCCGGTCTTGCCCGAGGAAACATGATAGGCCCCTTCCAGGTGACAGGCTGCGTGCTTGTAGGCGGCGAATTCAAGCCCGAGGTCCACGGCGGTCCCGCAACGCTGCCCGTAGTACGACCGCATGGACAGATAAAACGCGCGCGCAAACACATCCGGGCCGACGCCGAAATCCCAGCTTCGGCCCACGCCCGGCACTTCCACGTAGTACTTGCCGGGCTTCTCCAGTTTGGTGAAATCCGCTTCCTGGACGAGATCGCCGGAATCCGGATCGTTGGCGGGCTCCGCGAGCCTGCCGCGGAAGACCACGGAATCGTTGCCGGCGCGGCGCACGGCGAACTCCTTTGCCAGAGTATGGGAAACCACCATCGCCAGCTTGGGGGAGTGGGGCAGGTAGCCTACCTGATCCACTTTGATATCGGTGGTGGGCGCCGCGGCAAAGGCGCACACCGATATTAAGAATATAGCGGCCAGTTTCATCGACACTGAGTATAACGCCCCGTGCGCGGTGTGCGATAATCGCCAGACGGGTAAGGGGTGGAGGGGCCGCTCCCCGACGGATCCAGAGGGGACCTCGGTTCGGTACACCTCGGCTCGGTACCCCTTGCATGCGAAGCAGCGGGTCTGGTATAAGGGCTTACTGACTTCGTCGCAGGCTTTTGGGCCTTGCCATGCCCTTGAAGAAGAAGACACCGATGCCGAAGAGTGCCGAAACGCGCAACCTCCCGGGAACTTCTCCGGCCGAGGAAAAGAACGGCCAAGCTGGGCCGGCGGCCACAGGTGGGAAGATCGGCTCGGCCGGGCCGCCGCGCGAAACGGTACCCACCCAGATGGAGTCGTTCGAAGAGGGCATGCGTCTGTTTCATGCGCGCCAGTTCCAGCCGGCCAGGGAATCCTTTCTGCAGGCCGTGCGCGGGCCGGACCGTGCCGTGACGCATCGCGCCGGCCTGCACGCGCGCATATGCGAGCAGCGCCTGGAATCCGCCGGCCCGGTGTTGAACACGCCGGAGGAGCACTACAACTACGCCATCACGCTGATAAACTCCCGGGACCTCGCGACGGCTCAAGAGCACTTGCGGGCCGCTCTGGGGGCAGACGCTACCGCCGACCATGTGCTCTATGCGCTGGCGGCCTGCCAAAGCCTGGGTGGAGATTTACAGGCGGCTTATGAGAACCTGAAACGTGCGATCGATTTGCAACCTCGTAACCGGCTGGCTGCCCGCCAGGATCCCGATTTCGCGGCCATGGCGGGCCACCCGGCGTTCCTCCGGCTGGTCTATCCGGACAAGAAGCCGTAGCGTTGGTTTCGTGGCGCAAGCTTTAGCTTGCTGGCGCGGACTTCAGCCCGCGCTTGGCGGCCTAAGAGGCCGGGCCCCGAGGGCACCCCGGCCGAGGGCCTGCCCCACTAGCCCCGCCCATGCGGAGTTCTCAGCTCCACACGGACTGAGAGTCCGCCCCCCATCATCCCACTCAGACAGTAGCACTGCGCAGGAGCGCGTGCGTCACACAACCTGCCATGTCTAGCTCCGAACCGTTGCGCGTAGTCGCCATTGGCGGAGGCACCGGCCTTTCCGCCCTGCTGCAAGGGTTGAAACACTACGCCAGCCCGCGCCGCGCTCCGCTGGTGGACATCACGGCGGTGGTCACGGTCACCGACGATGGCGGCAGCTCCGGCCGGCTGCGGCGCGAGTTCGACGTTTTGCCGCCGGGGGACATCCGCAACTGCCTGGTGGCGCTTTCCGAAGACGAAGCCCTGCTTTCGCGCCTGTTCCAACACCGCTTCCAAGCCGGCCTGGGACTCAAGGGACACAGCTTCGGCAATCTCTTCCTGACGGCCCTGACGCAGCTCATGGGCGACTTTCCGGAGGCGGTCAAGGCGTCTTCCGAGGTGCTCAAGATCACCGGCCGGATCTATCCCGCGACGGCCGCCAATGTGGTGCTGGAGGCTACGCTGGAGGACGGCACGCGCGTAACCGGAGAAACCAACATCAGCAAGAGCCGCAGGACCATCCGCACCGTCCGGCTACGCCCGCGCAAGGTAAAGCCCATGGCCGATACGCTAGCCGCCATCGACCAAGCCGACCTGATCACCATGGGCCCCGGTTCGCTGTTCACCAGCGTGATTCCGAACCTGCTGGTGGAGGGAATCTCCGCGGCCATCCGGCGCTCGCCCGCCCTCAAAGCGTACTTCGTGAACCTGATGTGGCAACCCGGAGAAACCATGAATTTTACCGCCTCCGACCATATCCGCGCCATCCACAAGCATGCGGGCGGCAGGCTCATCGATTGCGCCATCGTCAACGTCGCGCCTATGCAGATGGCCGCGCGCAAGCGCTACGAAAGGCAGCAGGCGCTACCCGTGGAAAACGACCTCGATCGAATCGCCAAAATGGGGATCAAGGTGGTGAGCGGCAAGCTGCTGCAGGAATCCAAGAAGGTGCGCCACGATCCTGAACAGACCGCCGCGGTGGCCGTGCGGTTGGCGCACGAGGGCCGGCGGCAAAGGCTCAAAGCCGGCGGGAGGAAATAGTGGAAACACCTTTGACGGTAGTGGTTCTCGCAGCCGGGCTGGGGACCCGCATGAAGTCGCGCAAAGCCAAGGTGCTGCACCGCGCCGGCGGCAGATACCTGATCGAGCACGTATTGCGCACCGCGCGGGCACTGGCGCCGCCCGAACGGACCTTCGTGGTGGTGGGCCATCAATCGGCGGACGTGCGCGCGGCCATACAGACGCCCGGCATCGGCTTTATTGAACAGACCGAACAAAAGGGCACCGGTCACGCGTTGATGGTGGCGGCGGACACGCTGTCGTGGCTGGGCGGCCAGCTCGTGATTCTTTACGGCGACTGCCCGCTGGTGCGTCCGCAGACGCTCGAAGGACTGGTCGCAGCCCAGCAATCCTCCGATGCCGCGGGCGTTATCCTGACTGCCGTGATGGACGATCCCACCGGTTACGGACGCGTGCTGCGGGATCGCGACGGCCAGGTCACAGGCGTGGTGGAGCAACGCGCCGGCACGCCGGAACAACTCGCCATCCGGGAAGCCAACATGGGGTTGTACTGCTATCGCGCGGCGCCGTTTTGGCGGCACATTCAAGATCTCCGGCCGGATAATCCCGCGCGCGAATACTACCTGACCGACATGGTCGAGATCCTGCACCGGGCCGGGCACGCGATCAGCGCTTTCCGTATCGACGACCCGCGCGAGGTGCTGGGCATCAACGACCGCGCGGAACTGGCCGTGGTGGACCGCCTGCTGCGCGAGCGCAAAGTGCGCGAACTCATGCTGGCCGGCGTGACCATCGAGAAGCCGGAGACGGTGACAGTGGACCCGGATGTCACGATCGGCATGGATACTATTGTGGAGCCGTTCGCGCAGATCCTTGGTTACACCACGATTGGAGAGAACTGCAGCATCGGCGCGTGCTCCATCGTCCGGGATTCGGAGCTGGCTGACGAAGTGGAAGTCGGACAGTTCACCATCATCGGGACGTCGCGGCTGGAGCGCGGGGCGCACGCCGGACCCTATGCCCGCCTGCGCATGGAGAATCACCTGGCGGCCGGGGCGCATGTCGGCAATTTCGTGGAGCTGAAGAAGACCCGCCTGGGCGCCGGATCGAAAGCCATGCATCTGGCATACCTGGGCGATTCCGAGATCGGAGCGCACGTGAACGTCGGCGCCGGCACCATCACCTGCAACTACGATGGAACTCGCAAGCACCGCACCAGGATCGGGTCGGGAGCTTTCATTGGCAGCAATTCCACGCTGGTCGCGCCGGTCGAAGTCGGTGAAGGCGCGTATCTCGCGGCGGGGTCGGTCATCACCACCGATGTCCCGGCGGACGCGCTGGGCGTGGGACGCGCCCGGCAGGTGAATAAGGAAGACTGGGCCAGAAAGCGGAGAGAGTTGGGGAAGCCTCGATAATCCTGGGGGGCGGGATTTATCCCGCGCGGGGCTTCAGCCCCGCACTCCGGAGAATTCCGCCCACATTTTACTTAGGCTTAACACACACCGCGAAACCCGATGCCGTGGGGGCACGCCTCATATACTTGCCGGAAACTCTACACGCTGGCTTGGGGGCGCAGCCTGTCTCCATTAGAAGCGAAGCCGAGTCCCTGCCGGCGCGCGTGAAGAGGTACTTCCGCGCACTGGAAACATTGGATGCCGACGCGGTGGCCTCCTTTTTTGCCGTGGGCGCGACTGTCAGGCTGCCGGGCTTGGCGCCGATCCGGGGAAGAACCGCCATCCGCCGGGCGCTGGTGCGGTTTTCACTGGATGTGGACGATCTCCGCCACGCACCAGTGCAGCTTTGGACCGCCGGCAATCTTTCGGTGTTTGAAGCCGACATGACGCTGACGCTGGCCGATCGCACCGCGCTCACCTTCCCCGTCACCTACATCCTGCGGTGGGTCGATGGCTTGATCGATGAAGCGCGCGTGAACGTCTACCTGGAATCCCGCATGGCGGTGGCGATGTCGGCTTTCGACCGTGGACGAGGCAGCTTGGCAGGCGCGGGCTTCACAGGCTGAAGAGTGGCGCACGCTTCAGCGTGCCGCCGTGGGCTTCAGCCCACGGTGCCGGCGGCCGTCCAAAGATGGCAAGCTGAAGCTCGCCACAGCCCGCTAAAGCGTGCGCCACGATCCCCCCCTGGTATTATGCATGCCGCGAGGAGCGCCGCTCGTGTTAGATTTGAAAATTAGGAGATGGTTTGACGCCTGAAGCGCCCGCATTCGTTTTGCAGATCGACATTTGGGAAATGGTCGGCCGCGGCGGCCCTCTGACAATCGCCGTTCTGGCCATCCTGTTGCTCTTTTCCGTTTTCTCCTGGGCCATCATTTTTTCCAAGTGGAATGTGTTGCGCACGGCGCGTACCGCCGACCGGCGCTTTTTGCGCGCCTTCCGCAAGGCCAGCGGCCTGGACGCGGTCATGGTCGCTAGCGAGCAGTTCAAGCCCGCACCCCTGGTGTCCGTCTTCGAGTTCGGTTACGAGGAGGTCCACCGCCAGGTCCAGGCGCGCGGCTCCGTCACGAATAAAATCTCGCTCGAACGCTCCTTGCAGCTTGGCACCAGCGAGGAGCTCACCAAGCTGGAGCGCAACATGAGCTGGCTGGCCACCACGGCTTCGGTCAGCCCGTTCATCGGTTTGTTCGGCACGGTGCTCGGCATCATCCGCGCCTTCCAGGAGCTGGGGATGCAGGGCAGCGCCAGCCTGCGCGCAGTGGGGCCCGGCATCGCCGACGCGCTGATCGCCACCGCCGTAGGGCTCGCCGCGGCCATCCCCGCCGCCATCTTCTACAACCAGTTCAACCACACCATTCGCGAGATCGGCTCGCGCATGGACGACTTCTCGCTCGAATTCCTCAACATGGCCGAGCGGAGTTTCGGAGAGTAGCCCGTGGCGATCTCGACCAATGGCGGCGGCAACTCCCGGTCGCGCCGGCGCGCCTCGCCCGGCATGCTTTCCGAGATCAACGTCACCCCGTTCGTCGACGTGATGCTGGTGCTGCTTATCATCTTCATGCTGACGGCCCACGTCATGGAATTCGGCATCCAGGTGGACGTCCCCAAGACGCGCGCGGTCGCGGATAGCGCCAAAGAGCTGCCAGTGGTCAACATCACCAAGGACGGCACGCTGTACCTCAATGAAAAAGAGGTCGACATCAACGAACTTCCGGCCGAGATCCAGAGGCGCTTCAGCGGCGCCACCGCCGTCTACCTGCGCGCCGACAAAGAGACGGTATGGGAGCCCATCGCTCAGGTCATGAGCGAGCTCGGCACGGCCAAGCTGCAGGTCAACGCGGTCACCCAACCGGAAGACTTCGCGAATAAGAGGCGCAAGTAATGCCGGGGCACGCGGACATCCTGGATCAGGCGGATTCGCTCGACAAGCCGCTGTTGGAATCGGTGGCCCTGCATGCGGCGGTCTTCGGAACCTTGCTGCTCTGGGGAGCGGTGATCTCCGGCCCTCATGAAAGCTGGGGCGACTCCACCTCGGGCGGCCCCGGCAGCGTTGCCATTAACGTGGTGAACAAGATTCCCCTGCCGTCGCGGAGCGGCATCGTCAACCCGCTGGCGAACCCTACAGAGTCGGCGGTACCGACCCCTCCTCCCGCTGCCAAGGCGAAAAAGCTTGCGCCTCCCGAGGAACCGGACGCTATCCCCATCAAAAGCCGGACACGTCCTAAGCAGTCTGAAGTAGCCCGGTCCGCGCAGAACACCTGGCGCGCGAAGCAGCAGGATCGTCCCAACCAGCTTTACAGCGCGGCCGGCCAAGCCTTGGTTTCGCCCATGGTTGGGCAGGTCGGCTCCGGCGGAGTGGGTTTCGGACAGGGATCGCCCTTCGGCAACCGGTTCGGAAACTATGTGACGATCCTGCGGCAAAGAGTGGCGGAGAAGTGGCACACCGGCGACGTAGACCCGCGTATCCACACTCTCCCGCCCGTCATAATCACTTTCGATCTCATGCGAGACGGTTCGGTGCGAGACGTGCACGTCGCCCAGAGCAGCGGGAACCAGGCGCTGGACTACTCCGCCCAGCGTGCCATCTATGATGCGAGTCCTTTCCCGGGCCTGCCCGCCGCCTATGAACGCAGCGACGCCACCATTGAGTTTTGGTTTGAGTTGAGGCGATAAATGAAAAGAGCTTTTTGGTTTGCCGCGGCGTTCACCGGGATCCTGCTCGTGATGGCGGCGCAGCAGAGCGATGTCATTATCAAGTTGGAGGGTGGCGCTCGCCCCGCGATTGCTGTACCCGATCTGCGCGGCAGCGGCGCGGCCCAGCCGCTGATGAACGCCTTCAACGAGACCCTTTACAACGATCTGGACGCCTCCGGCCTGTTCAAAATGGTCCCCAAAACCATGTACCCGCTGCAGGTGCCGCAGCAGCCTTCGGATTTCCGCGAACAGCCGGCGCCCCAGCCTACCCGCCCCGGCCAACAACCCCGCAACGGTGGCGGCCTCTGGCTCTCGGACTGGTCTTCGCCGCCGGTTTCGGCGAACTATCTGGCGTTCGGCTACACCGCCGTGCAAAACAACGTGCTGGTGCTCTATGGCTGGCTTTTCAACGTAGGCCAGACCACGGTTTCGCAAGCCCAGGTCCTCGGCAAGCGCTATTTCGGTTCTCCGGACGAAGCCGGGGCCAGGAAAACGGCCCACGAATTCGCCGCCGATATCATAGCCCAAATGGGCGGCACCTCGCTGCTCGGCACCAAAATCTATTTTGTTTCTAATCGTACCGGCCACAAAGAAATCTGGGTCATGGACCCGGACGGTTCCAATCAGCGCCAGATCAGCCGTTTCAATTCGCTATCGATCATGCCCGCCGTCTCGCCCGATGGCACAAAAATCGCTTTTACTAGCTTCTTTCGCGGCAATCCTGCTATATTTATTCTCTCGACGGATACGGGACGGCGCTTGCCGTTTTATAATCAAGTCGCATCCATGAACGCTACCCCGGATTTCACGCCGGACGGCAAGCAGTTGCTTTACTCATCCACGGCCAGTGGCCGGGCGCAGATCTATATTGCCAACATCGACGGGAGCAATCTGCGCCGCATTTCAAATACGTACGCCCTGGAGGTCGAGCCGAAGGTGAATCCGAAGACGGGAACCGATATGGTCTTTGTCTCGGGCCGGTCCGGACCGCAGCAAATCTACCGGATGAATATGGATGGCGCCGACGTGCAGAGATTGACCAATGGAGAGGGAGAGGCGTCCAACCCGTGCTGGCACCCCAACGGGCAGATCATCGCTTTCGCCTGGACCCGCGGGTTCGCCACCGGCAATTTTAATATCTTTGTGATGGATGTGGCCTCGCGCAACTTTAACCAGTTGACCTACGGCGCCGGGCGCAATGAGAACCCCACCTGGGCGCCGGACGGCAGGCGCCTGGCGTTCATGTCCACGCGCAGCGGGTCGGACCAAATCTGGACCATGCTGGCGGACGGCACGCAGCTCAAACAGTTGACCACGGCCGGAAGGAATTCGACACCGGTATGGGCAAAATAGGGTATTGGGTAATGGGTAATGGGTGTTGGCAAGCGCCTCAACCGTTTGCGATGACTACGCCACAACCTATGACCCATAACCCATAACCAAGGAGTTTCAGGAGGATTAGTTCATGTTGGATAAACGGAAAATCAGCACCATTGGCATTTGCCTGACGTTAGCGATGTTCGCGGCGGGTTGCAAGAAGAAAGCGCCGCCACCACCACCTCCGCCGCCACCGGCGGCTCCAGCTCCGGCACCGGCGCCACCGCCTGCGGCGCCCACTATCGCCGCGTTTGCGGCTGAGCCTTCGTCGATTGAACGCGGCCAGTCGTCCACGCTGAGCTGGAACGTCACTAACGCCAGCAACATCTCCATCGATAACGCCATCGGAACAGTGCAGGCCTCCGGAAGCCGCCGTGTCTTCCCGGGATCTTCCACTACCTACACGCTGACGGCTACCGGGCCCGGCGGCAATCAGACCGCCACGGCCACGGTCAACGTAACCGAGCCGCCGCCACCGCCGCCGCCACCTGCAGCGCCGAAGCCGACCTTCGAGCAGATGCTCTCCGGGACCGTCGCGGACGCCTACTTCGACTACGACAAGAGCGAGATCCGCGAGGATGCCCGCGCCGCGCTGACCAAGGACGCCGATGCCTTGAAGGCCATCTTCGCCAGCTTCCAGGATGCCACCGTCAGCATCGAGGGCCATTGCGACGAGCGCGGTTCGGCCGAGTACAACTTGGCTCTCGGCGACCGGCGCGCCACCGCCGCCAAGGAGTTCCTGGTGCAATTGGGCGTGCCTGGCGACAAGCTGAAGACCATCAGCTACGGCAAGGAGCGTCCGCAGTGCACCGATCACGACGAGTCGTGCTGGCAGAGGAACCGCCGCGCGCACTTCTCCACCGGGCAGTAAAATCAGGTTAAGGGCCGGGCAGTCCCGGCCCATCCGCAACTGGCGGGACGGCCCATCCGTCCCGCTCATGAGGAGATCCTATGACCTTTTGGCGCACGCTGTTGCCCGCTCTTTTGATTTGTCCTTCCCTGACCTTCGCGGCCAGCAAGGAGATCGTCGAACTGTCGCGGGATGTGGCCCTCCTGCAGGAACAGGTACGCGCGTTGCAGCACTCTCAAGATGAGAAACTTATCGCGATTCAAGTGTTGGTGCAACAAGCTCTGGACGCCGCCAACAAGGCCAATACGTCGGTGGCTTTGTTGCAGAATAACCTCCAGCAAACCACCAAAGACCAGCAGAGCAAAGTGGTCACCACGGTGATCGACTTGGGCGCCAAGATGGACTCCATGACCACCGATTTCAACGCGCTGCGGGAATCCGTGGCCGATATTTCCAGCCAGGTGGGCAAGCTGCAACAGCAAATGGTGGACATCGGCAACGCCGTTCGCTCAATACAGACTCCTGCCGCCCCTCCGCCGTCAGGCACAGGGGGAACCGGACCCGTTCCCGGAGCGGCGGCCGGCGGTGTTCCGCCTATCTCCTCCGAGAAGCTGTATCAGGACGCTAACCGCGACCGCACCGGCGGAAAGGACGATCTGGCGCTGCAGGAGTATAACGAGTACCTGCAGTATTACGGCAACACGGATCTGGCGCCGAACGCCCAGTTTTACATCGCGGAGATCCACTTCCGGCAGAGCAAGCTGGATGAGGCTCTGCAGGAGTTCGACATGGTCCTGGAAAAATATCCGGACAACAGCAAGACTCCCGACGCGCTCTACATGAAGGGCGCCACGCTGGTGAAAACCGGCAAGCGCACGCAAGGCAAGCAGGAGTTCTGCGAGTTGGCGAAGCGCTTCCCCTCCACCGATCTCGCCAGTAAGGCGCGCGCGCAGGTGAAGTCGTTGGGCCTCACCTGCGGCCCCGCAACCCCGGCCCGCAAAAAAAGGTCGTAGCTACCTTCGCCGATTGTCCGCGCCCTCAGCGTTTACGCCGCGTCGCGGATTTCTACGGTCATCTGCTTACCTAGCGTCGCCAGCGCCGCCTGGATTTTTTCCGCCTTCGTAGCATGCTCGGGATCGAGCATACGGCGGATCACTCGCTCGTGGACCCCGAGCCGGCGCGCCAACTCGGAGTTGTTGATCTGCTGGTCGCGCATCGCCAGATAGAGCGCCAGCTTCGGAGCGAGCCAAAGTGGCACCGGCACCAGCCGCTGACCACGCTTCGCGGCTGAGGAGGCTGGATCTCTTCCCGCCGGGACAAGCGGATCGAGAGTTCCGACCCAAGGGCATCCATGGCTTCTTCCATTGCCTCATGATCGTCTTTGCCGTCGGTCGAGACGCGTGGAAGATCGACGAACTCGACCAGTACGCGGCCGTCGCCGCCGGCCGTGAATCTTGCAGGATACGTAAAGGCGGACATTGGTACACCTCTCACAGGTCATGCGGATCGATCTTCAGATCGCGGCACATCTTCGCCAACAAGTCGCGGCCGATTTCCTTCTTCCGATCCTTAAGAGTCGTGAATTCTTCGCCGAAGTACAAGCGGCCATGGCTGCCTTTTCCCTTGTCCGCCACGAACTGGCAGGCGACTTTCCTGCGCCGCGCCAGCTTCTGTATTCGCCGCTCAGCACGGCAAGCCGAAAATGGCAAGCCTGCTCGGCGCCGGCTGGCGACACTTCGAGATTACTCCGAAAGGAATCTTTGCGTGGCGCAATTCCTCTGTGACAGCTTTGTGGAACTATTAGGCCGATGTCGCGGTCCAATTCCACGAGGCCCGATACATCCCGATCACGGAGATACATCATGAAAGCCTGGTTATTGCTTTTGGCGGCGCTCGGCGGTACTGCCTGTCTGACGATGCTGGAATCCTCCCAGGGAACGGCCGCGCCGGCTGGCGAATCGGCCGCGCTTACTTACTCGCACGGTACGGTGCGGGTGTCCATCCCTTATGCGGCGCCGCATGCCGGCGCGGGACAACTCACCGTCGAGGTGCTGGATCCCGACGACCAGGTGCTGGGGCGCTCTGCGCAGAGTGTCGCCGTGGACGCGGGGAAAGGGCATTGGCAGGGCGATCTCAAACTGACGAAGCCGATGGGGATCGACGAACTGGCCTGGCAGCGCCTGCGCTACCGCTTTTCCTATGACGGCCATCAGGGCGGGGCGGCCACGGCCGCCGCCATCGAGGGCACGGAATCCATCTCGCAGATCCTGCGCATGCCGGTGGTTCACATCTTGGGCCAGCAATCCTACCTGAGCGGCGGCCAAGCCGCGGTGCGGGTGATCGTCACGGATTCGAACAACGAGCCGATTGCAGGGCCCAGTTCGGTACGCATCGAATTGGAGCCCGAAGGCCGGAAAGCGCGCGCGCTTTTCACGGGCCGGTTGAATGCGCGCGGAACCGCGGAGGCGCAGTTCCGGTTTCCGGCCGGCCTGGTGGGCAGTTGTCCATTGCGCTACGTGGCCGAGACGCCTATCGGAGAGGCGGAGTTCACCCAGCAGGTGCGGCTGGAGGATAAGGTCCAGATTCTGCTCACTACCGAGAAGCCCATTTATCAACCGGGCCAGACCATGCACGTGCGGGCATTGGCGCTCGATCGCGCGCATCGCGATGCGGCCGGAGGGCGCAAACTGACTTTCGAGGTGCAGGATTCGCGCGGCAACAAGGTGTTCAGGAAGGCCGCCCAGACCGATAAGTTCGGCATTGCGTCGGCCGAGTTCGAACTGGCCGACGAAGTGAATCTGGGGACGTACCATCTGCGAGCCATCATGGGGACAGAGGAAGCCGCCACCAACACCGCCGAGCTGGCTCTCAACGTCGAGCGATACGTGCTGCCCAAGTTCAAAGTGGCCATAGACCTGCCGAGCCGCGACCTACCGAGCCGCGACCGTAAGGGAGCGGATAACCGTGCGAAGCGCGGCTACCGGCCCGGCGACCATGTGACGGGCACGGTGCGCGCCAACTACTTCTTCGGAAAGCCGGTGGATGGGGCGGAGATCGGCGTCAAGGCGTCCGGTATGGACGTGGCGCAATTCGAGGCGGTGTCCGCACAAGGCAAGACAGATCGGGAAGGGGCGTATCGATTCGACCTGCGGCTGCCGAGCTACTTCGCGGGGCGCCCGCTGAGCCATGGGGCTGCCGAGGTGCTCATCGAAGCCACGGTCAAGGACGCGGCCGGTCATGCCGAAACGCGCGGCGAACCGATTACGGTGAGCGAATCGCCTTTGATCGTCACGGCGGTTCCGGAAGGCGGCACGCTGATCCCCAATCTGGAGAATCAGGTCTTTGTGGTCACGGCTTATCCCGACGGGACCCCGGCCATCGCCAGCGTCAAAGTGCATGCGGATGGAAATGCGGATCAGACCGCTCCCACCGACGACGGCGGTGTGGCCGTGGTCAAGCTGCGGGCCGGCGCCGGGCAGGAAACTTTGCGGATCGAGGCCAGCGATAAAGAGGGGAACCACGCCACGACTTCGGTGCGCCTGCAGGCCCGCGACGGCATGGAGCAGATTCTGCTGCGGACGGAACACGCGGTGTATCGCGCCGGCGACCGGATTTCCCTGCGCGTGTTCTCAACCAAGAAACGTGGCACGGCTTACGTGGACGTGGTCAAGGAAGGGCAAACCGTGCTGACGCGCGACCTGGATCTCGTGAACGGGCAGGCGGAACTGGCGCTGACCTCGACGCCGGATCTGGCGGGCACGGTCGATATCCACGCTTACCTTTTCGGGCAGGATGCGCGGCCCGTCGGCGATCACCGGCTGGTTTTCGTGCAGCCGGCTGGCGAATTGAAGATTGAGGCCACGTCCGATGCGACGAGCTACAGGCCGGGCGATGAAGCGCGCGTACGCTTTCGCGTGACCAATGGTCGGGGCGAGGGCGTGGAAGCCGCGCTGGGGCTGCAGGTGGTGGATGAGGCCGTGTTCGCGCTGGTGGAAAAACAGCCGGGCATGGCGAAGGTGTTTTTCTACCTGGAGCAGGAAGCCATGAAGCCGCGCTATGAGATCCATTCGCTGGGCATGCCGGAGATTGTGGAACCGGTTCCAGTGGCGCGTGCCGCACAACGCGACCGCGCGGCGCGCGCGTTGTTCGCGGCAACCGAGATGGTCGGCGGCAACAAGTTCGAGACGGAGTTCGGGCGCACGGTTCCTCTGACGAAGTACGCGGAGTATTTCGATCGCTACCAAAAACGCTACCGCGCACAGATGCGCCAACTGGCTGAGATTTTCTCGCGGGATTGTGGTGCAGACCTCCAGGTCTGCGCGGGTTCTCCAGGGCCCGCTCTTCGGCGCGCCATGCGCGACGCCTGGGGCACCAGCCTGCGCGTGGAAAGCGTGACATATTATCTGCACAAGACATACTACCTGGTCGAAAGCGCGGGTCCGGATAAGCAGTTCAACACCGCCGACGATCTCACTGGCTATCTGGAAGTTCGCGGGCGGAAGGCGGTGGGGAGTTCCAGTTCGGGAGCCAGCCGGATCGATCTTAAAATCGAACACGACCGCGGGCCTTTCAACGGCCTGGCGGAGATCACCGGATCGGTCGTGGACCAGCAGAGTGGCGCGCTGGAAGGCGCCACCGTAACGGCGCGCGGTGTCTCCAACGGCGCGACGCGCAGCACCTGGGTGAATACCAACGGACAGTTCAGCCTGGCGGGCATTCCAGAGGGGGAATATGACGTCAAAGTTTCCAACGGGCCGGAGACAGTTTCGCGGAGAGTCGCTCTGCAGGTGCGCGACCGCGGCGTTTTGTCGGTCGTGCTCCGGCAGGAAGGCGGCGGAAGAGTGGTAGCCATCAGCGAACTGCCGCGCTGGTTCGCCGCGGGAGGGAACCTCCGCTTTGCCCACGTGGACGGTGGTATAGTCGGCGGTGTTCCAGGCGGTGTGGCCGGCGGCGCGATAGGCGGCATCATCGTCGAGGCACAGGCAGAGAGGATGCTAGCTCCCGCGCCTGCCCCTCAAGCAGCGAATGCGCTGTCCTCTCTTGTAGCGCTCGCCAGCCCGTCGTTCGCCAAGGTGGAACCCGCCGCGCCCGCCGCGCGCGTGCGGTCGTATTTCCCCGAGGCGCTCTACATCAATCCGGAAATCATAACGGACCAGAACGGCGCGGCCACCATCGCGATTCCGCTGGCCGACTCCATCACCACGTGGCGCATGGCGATGGTGGCCTCCACCACGCACGGCGCCTTGGGCAGCGGCGTGTCGAACCTGAAGGTGTTCCAGGATTTCTTCGTGGACTTGGATCTGCCGGTCACCCTTACCCAGGGCGACCGCGTGTCGATCCCGGTGGCTGTCTACAACTACTCGGCGGCGCGCGGCGATGTCCGCCTGGAGTTGAAGAAGGAAGACTGGTTCGCGCTGGTGGATGACAACGCCGCCAAGACCGTGGCCGTGGATTCCGGGCAGGTGGGCGCGTCGCAGTTCACCGTGCAGGCGCAGCGCATCGGTAAATTCAAGTTGACGCTGGCTGCGCGTATGAACGGCGGAAGCAACCCCGCGGATATCGTGGTGCGCGAGATCGAAGTGGTTCCCAACGGCCGCGAGCAGAACGTGGTGTTCAACGGGCGCCTGGAAACCGCGGCCGGGCACGAAGTGCGTTTTCCGGCGGCGGCCATCGCGAATGCCAGCAAGATCTTTGTGCGGCTGTATCCTGGCCCCTTGAGCCAGGTGGTCGAAGGCATGGACGCCATCCTGCGCATGCCCTTCGGCTGCTTCGAGCAGACCTCCTCCGCCACGTACCCCAACGTGCTGGCGCTCGATTACATGAAGCGCACCAAGAAGCTGACTCCGGAAGTGCACGCCAAGGCCGAGGGATTCATTGCCAACGGATATCAGCGCCTGTTGACCTTTGAAGTTCCGGGCGGAGGGTTTTCGTGGTTCGGCAACGCGCCCGCCAACAAGATCCTGACGGCGTACGGGCTGATGGAGTTCTCAGACATGTCGCGCGTGCACGACGTGGATCCGAGACTCATTGAGCGCACCCAGCAGTGGCTGGCCGCGCAGCAGCAGGCGGACGGAAGCTGGAAGCCGGACACCAGCTTCATCAACGAAGGCGCTACCAATCGTTACAACAACGACGTCCTGCGGATTACCGCGTATCTCGGCTGGTCGCTGGAAAATACCGGCTACAAAGGTCCCGCGGTAGACAAGGCCAAAGAGTATGTAGCCGCGCACCTGAACGGCAAAGTGGACGCGTATACGCTGGCGGTGGCGGCCAACTTCGCGGCCGAGTACGGGAGAGACCGGGAGTTTACGAGCCAAGCCATGCGCATATTGCTAGCCGCGCGCACGGAAAAAGACGAGCAAGCCTGGTGGACGGCGGAAGAGACCGGCGTCTACGGCAGGGGCGCCAGCGCCGCCGTCGAGACCACGGGGCTGGCCGTCGAAGCGCTGCTCAAGTGGGGCGAAGCGTCCGCGACGGCCAGCAAGGCGCTGCGCTATATCGCGGCTAAGAAGGACGCTGCGGGCACCTGGGGCACCACGCAAGCGACCATTATGGCGTTGCGTGCGCTGCTGCTTTCGACCGAGAAAGGCGCGGCGGATGTGCGCGGCGCGGTGGAGATCTCGCTGAATGGCAAGCCAGTCCAAAAACTGCTGCTCACATCGGAGAACAACGATCTGCTGCACCAGTTTGTTTTCCCCATCGACGAGCAAAGCGCGCACGGCGCGCAGCGGGTGGACTTGCGGTTTGAAGGGAAGGGCGGCCTCGCGTATCAGGTCGTCGGCCGCTACTTCGTGCCGTGGGGCGAGAAGCCGGCCGGCGAGCCGCTCTCGATCGACGTGGCATACGACCGCACGCACCTGGCGCAGGACGATATCGCCACCGCCACCGCAACCGTCAAGAGCAACCTGCAAAAGGTGGCGAACATGGTGATGGTGGACCTGGGCATTCCGCCGGGGTTCGACCTGCTGAGCGAAGACTTCGAGACTTATCGGGAGAAGAGCAGGGCGCGGAAGAGCGGCCGGTTGGAGAAGTTCAGCCTGACGGCTACGCAGGCCATTCTGTATTTCGATGCGATCGGCGCGGGTGACACGGTAACGCTGCAGTTTCGTTTGCGCGCCAAGTATCCCATCCGCGCGTGGACGTTCCAGTCGCGGGTGTACGAGTACTACGATCCGGCAGTCAGCGCCGTGGCGCGGCCCGTGGCGTTGGAAGTGCGCAAGCGGTAGGACAGGCCTCCCGGCCTGTCTCGCCGGGGGCCATCCCACGACGCGAAGCGCCACGCTCCACGCTATTGGTATTATGGAACAGATGAAATCCTTGCGACTCTTCCTTTTCCTAACACCCCTGGCCTGTCTGCTCGCGCAGACACCGCCAGCTTCGCAGCCTGCGCCCGCTCCCGCGCCCGCGGGTCAACCGGCCAGGCCGCCGGCCATGCCGTTGCGGCCTCCCGCTCCCGCCCTCCCTCCGGTTCCTCCGGAGACGGTCGTCCTCACGATTGGAGACGAAAAGATGACCGCCGCAGAGTTCGATCACTTGATCCAGACCGTGGTCCCGGAGCGAGCCCGCGCGCAGCTTGGCACTTCTGTCCGCCAGCGGTTAGCCGAGAGCCTCATTGACTCCAGAGTGAAGGCACGAGAAGCGCAGCGCCTGAAGCTCGACGAAACATCCGACTACAAGAGCCTGTTGGCTTTCGCGGTCCAACAAATACTAGCGCAGCAGTACACCCAGCATCTGCAGGACACCACCAAAGTGGACGAAGCCACGGCGCGCAAATACTACGACGAGCACAAGTCGGATTATTTGCAGGTAAAAGCGCGTCACATTCTGATTCGGGCTAAGGGTTCGACGGTTCCTCTCAAGAAGGACGCGAAGGAACTAACCGACGAAGAAGCCTTGGCGAAGGCCAAGGAGATCCGGCAGAAGCTGGTGGATGGCGCGGATTTCGCCACGCTGGCCAAAGCTGAATCCGACGATGCGGGTTCCGGCGCGAACGGCGGCGACTTGGGGACGTTCGGACACGGCCGCATGGTACCGGCCTTCGACGAAGTGGCGTTCAAGCTTCCCGTGGGCGAGATCAGCCAACCGGTGAAGAGCCAGTTCGGATATCACATCATTAAGGTCGAGTCTCGGCAGGAGAAAACCTTCGTTGAAGTGCGGCCGGAGATTGAGAGGAAACTGGACGCGGAAATGATCAAGAAGTCCATAGACGATCTGAAGGCCGCCACGCCCGTGGTCATGAACCACGATTATTTCGGACCGGCCCCTTCGGCCATGACACCGCACGCACCCAGGCCGCCCGTCCCCAGCCAGCCGCAACCCCCAGCGGCGCAGCCAAAATAGGACCCCGTGGCGCACCGGCGAGCTTCGCTCGCCGAAGAGCGGGGCTAAAGCCCCGCGCGGGCTGAAGCCCGCCCTCCATTGCTCTGCTCACCGAAGGCACGCTAAAGCGTGCGCCACGGAGCGGCCAGATATCTACGAATACAAGCCGCTCGCCAATTCTTCGAGCACCGAAGGCGCTTGCGGCCGCCAGCCCAGCACCCGCTCGGCTCGCTCGCCCGAGATCTGCTGATCGAGGGCCAGCGCATCGGCCAGCGGCCCCATAGTCTTGCGCGCTTCCTCGATCGGCACCGTCTCCACCCTACCGTCCGCGCCGGCTGCGCGGCTGGCAGCCTCCGCCACATCCCGCACGCGGATCGCCGGGCCATGCGCCGCAAACAGCAGCGTGCCCGCGGCCGCCTGCAACGCCCGTACATAAAGGCCGGCCAAATCGTCCAGGTGTACAAACGTCCATCGATTCTCGCCATTGCCGATCACGCGCGCGGCGCCATGCTCGCGAGCCGACTGCACGAATGAAGCCACCAGGCCGCCGCCGCGTCCATAAACCATGGCCGGCCGCAGCACGATACCCTGCACGCCATGGCGCGCGGCCTCCAGCACCAGGCGCTCGTTGGCCGGACGCCAGGCCACCAGGGGCGTGGGCGCCACCGGCGTATCTTCGTCCACGCGCTTGTCGCCTGTGTTGCCCACCACCCAGCAGCCGCTGGTATAGATAAACGGCCGGTTGAATTGCAAGAGGGACCCGATGATGGCTTCCACGGCGGCGCGGTCGACCTGTCCTGTATCGGCGGCCGCAGCCAGCGCCGTATGAATCACGGCATCGGCGTTGCGTGCGCCCTCGGCCAGACTCGCCGGATCCCGCAGATCTCCGCGGTGCGCGCCCAGCCCCTGGGCCGCCATCAGACGCACCTGATCGTCCGACCGCGCTAGCCCCACTACGGCGTACCCCGCTTTGATCAGCGCCTCACCCACCGCGCTCCCGATATATCCGGTTGCGCCAGTCAGAAATACCTGCATGCTCGTTCCGGCCTCCCGCCTTCTCAGTGTAGAACACCGGCTGCCCTACCGAATTGACTCAGCGCTAACCTATCTGTCACATCCGCGTAACAGGCGGGCGCTATATCGTAAGCATGGGCAATCCGAGCCTTGTACCCATCGATCTGAGCGCGTTGTTCGATGAGCCTCTCAAGAGCTTCCTGGCGCCGGTCGAGCCTGCCATTCAGAAGTTCCTGCTGTTGGACCGGCTGGGTAGCATGCTGCAATCGGCCTGCCACGAAACACAAGGCCACGGTGTGTTCGAGCGGTTCCTCGCCATGTTGCATGTGACGTACCGCGTGACGCCCGAAGATCTGGCCCGCATTCCGGCCACCGGCCCCGTGGTGGTCACAGCCAATCATCCTTTCGGATTCCTGGAAGCCGCCATCATGGCTGCGGTGATCCGCCGCGTCCGGCCGGATTTCAAGATCATCGCCAACTCGCTGCTCTCCTCGGTGCCCGAACTGCAGCCCAATTTCATCTTCGTCAATCCTTACGGCAGCAGCGCTTCGGTCCACGAGAACCGCCGGCCCATACGCGAGTGTCTGGGTTGGTTAGGGCGCGGCGGGGTGCTGGCGTTGTTTCCCTCCGGAGATGTCGCCCACATCGACTGGAGAGACGGCGGCATTGTGGACCCACCGTGGAATCCGGCGGTTGCGCGTCTCATTCGAATCGCGGACTGTCCCGCATTGCCCCTCTATGTCAAGGGATCCAACGGCCTGGGATTCCAACTCATCGGCGCGCTGCACCCGCGCTTGCGCACAGCCGATCTGCCGCGACAGACGCTCAACAAGCGCGGCCAGAGTATCGAGGTGTCGATTGGCCGCCCGGTCGCCGCCAAGGCTTTGAAATCGTTAGGGGGGACGCGGGAGGCTATCGAATACCTCCGTTTCCGGACCTTCCTGTTGGCTGACCGCCGCGCTGCGCAGCCCGCGCACGGACTGGTCCGCTTTCCCATCGCTTTTCCCAAGAAACGATTGCTGCCCTTGGCCGCCGAAACCTCTCGCGAGCGGATGGTCGCAGAAGCCGGCCGCCTGACTCCAGTCTGTGAAAACGAGGAGTTTGCCGTCTACCTGGCTGGGGCGGCCGCGATTCCCCACACCCTGCGCGAGATCGGCCGCCTGCGCGAGCTGACATTTCGCAGCGCGGGCGAAGGCACCGGCGATCCGCTCGACCTGGACCGCTTCGACCCTCACTACCTCCATCTGTTCTTGTGGAGCAAGACGGCGCGCGAGGTGGCCGGCGCTTACCGGCTCGGCCCCACGGCGGAGCTGCTGCCGCGCTTCGGCGTGTCAGGGCTGTACTCCAGCACTCTGTTCCACCTCAACCCGGAATTATTCGCGCGCATCGGACCGGCGCTGGAGATGGGCCGCTCTTTCGTGCGGCCGGAATATCAGAAGCAGTATGCGCCTCTGCTGCTGTTGTGGAAGGGCATCACGCGCTATGTCTCGGCGCACCCGGAATGTGCCGTTCTGTTTGGAGCCGTCAGTATCAGCAACGATTACAATCCGGTTTCGCGCAGTTTACTGGTAGGTTACCTGGAAACACAAAAGGAGACGGATCTCGCGCGCCTCGTCAAGCCCCGGCGTCCCTACCGCCCGAACTTTCGCTCAAAGCCTGGCGCGCACTGGCACGCCGAGGCTGCGAGCCGTTACTCGCAGGACTTGGAGGAACTCTCCGCGCCCATCGCCGATCTGGAGCGCGATGGCAAGGGCGTGCCGATCCTGATCAAGCAATACATGAAGGCCGGCGGGCGCGTGCTCGGATTCAACGTGGACCCGCGCTTTTCGAGCGTGCTGGACGTGCTGATGATGGCGGACCTGCGCCGCGCGCCGCAGCCGATCCTGGAACGCTACATGGGGCGGGAAGCCGCGGCCGCGTTTCTGAGCCGCGCGCGGGCCGTTTAGGCGCTCAGTGGCGCACGCTTCAGCGTGCCGCCGTGGGCTTCAGCCGACGGCCTCTCGAGTTTCTACATTCGGTGAACAGAGCGATGGAGGGCGGACTTCAGCCCGCGTGGGGCTTTAAGCCCCGCCTGCTGTGGGCTTCAGCCCACGGCCTGACGGTCATCCGTAGATGGCGAGCTGAAGCTCGCCACAGCGCGCTAAAGCGCGCGCCACGACGAAATTTCACCAGCCATTCATCGTTCTGCAACAGACCGGGCCTTACTCTAGAATAAGAACATTTCTTAGTCGAAATGTTTTGTAACGCCCAGAGGAGGCCACGTGAAGAGAACTTCGCTGCATTTTCTGTGGAAAGACCGGAGCGCGCCCGATCGTTACCCTACCGCTGTTTCGCTGCACGGCCACACGCTCCATTCCTGGGAAAACCTGCGTTTCCTGCACTCGTTCAAACTCCCTTTACCTTTGATTCCCGCCGTGCTGCGCGTCGCGGGCTGGCAACACCGTCGCGCCACCGGGCGGGATATGTCGCTGGCGCGGGTGCTTTGGACTCCGCCTCTCGCGCCGGATGAAGCGTACCGCCTGGAAGCCCGGCAAATCTCGCATCTCGGCTTGCAACCGATCGTCTCGCTCACCGATCACGACGATATCGAGAGCGGCTTAACCCTGCGGCGGACCCCGGCGGCGTCCGCCGCGCCCGTCTCCTTCGAATGGACCGTCCCGTTTGGCCCGACCTTCTTTCACCTGGGCGTGCACAATCTGCCGGCCGCGCAAGCCCGCGCGGTCTTTACGGATCTGCATCATTACACGGCGCACCCGGGGTGCCCTCTGGGTCCGGCGCGGCTCGGGCAATTGCTGGAAATGCTCGCTGCGCGCGAAGACCTGCTCGTCGTGCTGAACCATCCGCTTTGGGACGAGGCGGATATCGGCGCGCGCGCCCATCGCGCGACGCTGGCTGCCCTGCTTTCCAGCTATGGCCGATGGATTCATGCCATTGAGCTGAACGGCTTGCGATCCTGGGACGAGAACAGCGAAGCGCTGGAACTGGCGCGCGCCTGGCAACTGCCGGCCGTCTCCGGTGGCGACCGCCACGGCCTGGAGCCGAATGCCAACCTGAACCTGACGCACGCCGCCAGTTTCGCCGGGTTCGTGGCGGAGATCCGGCGCGAGCGGCTGAGCACCATACTGTTCATGCCGCAGTATCGGGAAACGCTCGGCCTGCGCTGGTTCGAAACCGTGAAGGACATCGTGCGCTGCCATCCTGAAGCGCAACGGCCCCGCTGGGTGGATCGCTTCTTCTATGAGTGTGAAGACGGCGTAACGCGTCCCATCGCGGAGCTTTGGCCGAATGAAGGTCCCGCATTGCTGCGCTCGGTCTTTGCCATGCTGCGCCTGTCGGAATCGCAGAGCCTCCGCGCCGCGCTGCGCTGGACGGTCCCCGACCCCACGGAAATGCTGCCCTGAAGTGGGGGCAGGCCCTCGGGGGGCCTCTGGGCCCGGCGGCCTCTCAAGCCGCCTCGGTATCGAGCCAACCCCCGGTACGTACCCTGTTAGTACCCGCATGACTACGTACAAAGTGCGATCCTGCCGGATAATGAGGCTTTCCAGGAGACCCAGGTGACCAGAGAGAAAATCCAGGGCGACCGCCGGTTACAGCGGCGCTACCCCCTAGAATTGGATTTGGAATTCAGAATCGTCGACAATGACAAGGTCGTTTCCACCGGCACTGGCAAGACGGGGAACATCAGTAGTGGAGGCGTTCTGTTTTATGCCACGGAGGGTGTGCCAACCGGACCCCACGTGGAACTTGCGGTCCGCTGGCCCGCGGTGCTGGGGGACGCGCCATTTATCGAGTTGCGCATTTTCGGGCGTATGGTCCGTAGCGACTCGCGGGGCGTCGCCATGCGCATGAGCCGGTACTATTTTGAAAAGCTGGATAACCCGCGCGGAGCCTTCGAAGAGCTTTTCGTTGGCGCCGTGATTCAGTAGGTGGGGCAGGCCCTCGGGGGTGCCCTCTGGGCCCGGCGGCCTCTCAGGCCGCCAGGACCAGCCTTCTTGCGAATCGTCTTATAAGGGCTTGACAATCGCTTGTGTTCGGGGACAATGACACTTAGCGGTCAAAATGCCCATTCGAGCCGAATATCGGAAGTATTATGATGCCCGCTGGCGCAAGTTCCGGCTGACCATGCTGGAAGCGGCCGGCAACGTCTGCCAGATGTGCCACCAGCCGCACCGGTTGCTCAACGTGGCGCACCTTTCGCACGATCCGGCGGACCGCACGCGCCTGACTGTACTGTGCCCAAGGTGCCATTCCAAACACAACGCCGCCCAGCGGAATGCCATGACCCGCCGTACCCGCGCCCGCCAGCGCGGCCAACTGTGGCTGTCCGACGAGTTGGAAGTGGCGCCGGTACCCGTCCGCATGTGGCCCATGCGCCTCCGCCAGATGGATCTCTTCTAAAGCGCCACGTCCGCGCGCCGCGCGCTACAATTCCCTACTTATGGACATGTTTAACCGAAGAGGTTTTCTCAAGGCCGGCGCGGCGGGAATGGGCGGCGCCGCGGCCCTCTGGCAAGCGGCCGCCACGGCCCAAACCGCGCCGCCACATGCCGCCCTCCGCCATATCCTGCCGATGAACCGCAACTGGCTATATGGCGGGCGCGCGGTCCCGGGCTCGACCACCCCGGATTTCGACGACGCCAAATTCCAGCGCGTCACCATCCCGCACGCGAACAAGATTTTCCCCTGGCACAGTTTCGACGAAAAGGATTTCCAGTTCGTATCCGTCTATCGCCGCCATTTCAAGCTGGCGCCGCAGCCCGGCCGCCGCGTTTTCGTGGATTTTGCCGGCGTCATGACCGCCGCCACAGTCACCATCAACGGCCACAAGCTCGGCGAATATCGCGGCGGCTACACGCCCTTCTCCTTCGAGCTGACGCCTCACCTGAAGCCGGACGCGCCCAACGTCCTGGCGGTCGAGGTGGATTCCACCGAACGGCCCGATATCCCGCCTTTCGGCGAGAACATCGACTACCTGACCTTCGGCGGCATCTATCGCGAAGTCGCGCTGCGCGTTGTGCCGCCGGTGTTCATCGAAAACCTGTTCGCCAAACCGGTGGATGTTTTGGGCGACGGCCGGCGCGTGGAAGTAAAGTGCCTGCTCAACGGACAGTCCGCGGGCGCGCTCACGCTGAAGGTGGAACTGCGCGATGGCGCACGCGTGCTCGCTTCCGTGGAAGGGCCGGCTTCCGGTCAGCCGCTAAGCCTCTCCAACCTTGGCTCAAACGGTGGCGCCATCGATCTGTGGGACCTGGATCGCCCGAAGCTTTACACCGTTACCGCCCGCCTCCACCAGGGTGGGGCCCCCATCGACGAGTACTCCACGCGCATCGGCTTCCGCGAGGCCCGCTTCACCCCGCACGGCTTCATGCTGAACGGGAAACACATCAAGCTGCGCGGACTCAACCGGCATCAGACATTTCCCTACGTCGGCGGAGCCATGCCCGCGCGCGTGCAGCGCCGCGACGCGCTCATCCTGAAGCGCGAGCTGAAGATCAACTTGGTGCGCACCTCGCATTATCCGCAGTCGCCGCACTTTCTGGACGCCTGCGATGAAGCCGGCCTGCTGGTCTTCGAGGAAATCCCCGGCTGGCAGCACATCGGCAACCAAGCCTGGCAGGATCTGGCCGTGCGCAACGTTGGCGAGATGATCCGCCGCGACTGGAATCATCCGTCCATCGTTCTGTGGGGCGTGCGCATCAACGAATCGCAGGATGATCACGATTTCTACACGCGCACCAACGCGCTGGCCCACGAGCTCGACAACTCCCGCCAGACCGGCGGCGTGCGCTACCTGTATGACAGCGAATTGCTCGAAGACGTGATGACCATGAACGATTTCGGCTTCCCGCTGAGGCCGCCGAACCACCCGCTGTACCTCAACACCGAGTTCGTCGGCCACATGTTCCCCACCAAGCGCTACGATAACGTGGACCGCGTCATGGAGCACGGCCTGCGGCACGCCCGCGTGCACGACCAACTGGCTTCCGACGATGCGTATGCGGGCGGCATCGGCTGGTGCGCCTTCGACTACAACACGCACGCCAACTTCGGCTCCGGCGATAAGATCTGTTACCACGGCGTGGCGGACATTTTCCGCATAGCGAAACCCGCCGGCCAGTTCTACCGCTCGCAGTGCGACCCCGCCGGCGAGGTCGTGCTGGAGCCGTGCTTCAACTGGTCGCAGGGCGATCAATCCGAAGGCGGCGGCATCCGCCATGCCGTCATCGCTTCCAATTGCGAGCACCTGAAGATCTATGTGAAAGACGCGTTGAAGATGGAAGTCGATCCGGACCGCGAGCACTATGGGCACTTGCCGCATCCGCCTTTCATCCCCGACTTGACCGGCGAGCACCTGGAGGATTGGGGCGACCTGCGCATCGACGGCTATATCAACGGCGCGAAAGTCATCTCGAAGACCCTGCCGGGCAATGATTACGACCGCCAGTTGCATGTCGAGCCTGACGATTTGGAACTGCTGGGAGACGGCATCGACGCCACCCGCGTGGTGCTGCGCGTGACCAACGAACACGGCGGCGCACGGCCCTTTTCGACGGGCGCGGTCACGCTGCGCCTGGAGGGTCCGGGCGAGATCGTAGGCGAGAATCCGTTTTCACTCGCCGGCGGCGTGGGCGCCGTGTGGGTGCGCAGCAAAGAAGCGGCGGGCGTCATCCGGCTGCACGCGCGGCATCAGTATTTGGGGGAGAAGACGGTCGAGATCCGCGTGACACCGGCCGCGCCGGAACAGGTTTAGGTAGGACAGGCCTCCTGGCCTGTCCTACTGTCACTGTTGCCGAGACGCCGCTTGATGAGTGGTACCGCATACTGAAGCGATTGCGGTGGGCCAGTCTCGTGGACGTGCGCAAGACGTATCCACAGGCGAATGCGGTTGGCGCGTCCACAATCTTCAACATCAGCGGAAACAAGTATCGGCTGGTCACGTACATCAACTATCGAGCCGGCAAGGTTGCATTCGCCACGAAGAATACCGTGCTCGAGGTTGATCCAAAGCGCTACGGCCGTCTGTTGGCGCGCAAGCTGCCGGCGGTCATTCGTACCGCGGAAGAGAATGAGCGCCTCATCGCCCAAGTTGGAGCAGCTCGACAAACGCCATGACGAACTCACGCCGGAGGAGCGGGAATGCGCCGAACTCCTGACCGTGCTTATCGAAGCCTTCGAGGACGCCAACTATGCCCTCGAAGGATCAACGTCCAACAGCCGGTTGCGCGGCCTGATTGGAAGAGCACGGCCTGCGCCAGCGCGATTTGCTGGATGTGTTTGGTTCCCGCGGCATAGCCTCTGAGGTTGTGAGCGGAAAGCGAGCGATCGGCAAGGCGCAGGCGAAGAAGCTCGCCGAACTGTTCCACGTGCCTGCCAGTCTCTTCCTTTGAAAGAACGCGCAACGGCTGTTTGGAGGCGAGGGCGATCTAGCCGTCCTGACGATCTAACGACATCCGCAGCTCCCGTTCCTCGAAGAGAGCGCTTTAGTCCGGTTAGCGGCCGGACTGTGGCGCACGCTTCAGCGCGCTTCAGCGTGCCGCCGTGGGCTCCAGCCCACGGTCCGGCCCGAAGATGGCGAGCTGAACCTCGCCACAGCGCGCTTTGGAGAAACCCAATCTGGAAGTTGTTGAAAAGGCGGGACTGAAGTCCCGCTGCAGGCTGAAGCCCGCGCCACGCCCCGGGCGCAAGGTTTCTGATATTGGCGACGACCCGCAGGGTCGTTCGCGCTGAAGCGTGCGCCACGGTCTTCGATCATATTCCACCCCGCTGCAAGGCCTGGCTGAGCGCCTCGCGAAGCGCTTTCAGCCGGTACGGCTTGCCCAAGAATGCCTGGGGCAACTCGGGATGGTCGCCGGCCATCGCGTGCGCCTCGTCGTAGCCGCTGGCCAGGATCACCGGGAGGCCGGGCGCGAGCTTGCGCAGCGCGGCCAATGTCTCCCAACCATTCATGCGCGGCATGGTGAGATCGCACAACACGCAACGGATTTCATCCTTGTGCTGCCAGAACACTTCCAGCGCCGCGACGCCGTCCTCGGCATGGAGCGCCGAAAAACCCAGGCCGAGGAGCATGGTCTCGATTACGCTGCGGATCATCTTCTCGTCTTCGACGATCAGCACGGTTCCGCCGCCCATCGATCTCGAAACAATTTGCAGCTTGGGCCGTGCGCGCGGGGCTTCGGCGGACAAAGGTAAGAAGACCTGGAAAGCGCTGCCCCTGCCCGGTTCGCTATCCGCGGTGATGGCCCCGCTGTGTGCCCGAACAATTCCCAGCACCACGGGCAGGCCCAAGCCCCTGCCGCCTAATTTGGTCGAGAAAAACGGGTCGAACAGCTTCTCTAAGTCCTTCTCCGCGATCCCGCAGCCGTTGTCCATCACTTCCAGGCAGGCATAGGCATCGCCGTGCGGCTGCCAGCCGATGGGGAAGCGGTGCGCTGCGGGGATGTCCGCCGCGGTAACCGTTTTGAGGGTAAGACGAACCGTGCCCTGGGCCGCGCAGGACTCCCACGCATTGGTGACCAGATTGGTCAGGACCTCCCGGATCTGGCTCGCGTTTGCGCTGACTACCAGGACCGGAGCCGGGCTGTTCATCTCCAGTGCCACGTCCTTAGGCATGGTGGTCCGGAGCGCCGGGAGGCCCCGGCGGCAGAGGTTGGAAAGATCCAGCGGCTCCTGCCTGCCAAGCGCTTGTCCGAGGTAGGCCAGCATCTGTGTGCTCAAGTGCGCCGCCTGGCGGGCTGCCTCCATGGCGTGTGTCAGGTTCTGAAAGGACCGAGTATCCAGACTCTGGTCGCCCATGCCGAGTTCCAGGTTCCCCATCACCGCCATCAGATAGTTATTGAAGCGGTGCGCGATAGCCCCGGCCATGCGGCCCAGGCTTTCGGCCTTCTGGAGTTGCTGGTCTTGGATCTCGAGTTTCGCCTTCTCCACCTCGGCACGCTTACGCTCGCCGATGTCACTCACCACCACGCGGCATATCGCCGCCCCGTCCGCGTCCCGCGCGATGGCCGCCTGTACGCGCGCCCAGAAGGGGCCGGAGTCCTTTTTCAGCAGCCGCAACTCCCACACCTGCGGCGCACCCGTTTCCAGGAGCTGTTTGCGGTGAAGGTAGTGGATGTCCTGGTCGTCCGGGAGGATGAAGCGGGATAGTGGCAGCTTCACCAGAGCGCCCCTGGCCACGCCAAGCAGTTTGGCGGCGGTCAGATTGGCCTCCAGAATCAATCCTTGTTCGCTAAGCGTGAGATAGCCCACCGGCGCCATATCGTACAGGTCGAAGTATCGCGCGCGCGAGACTTCCAGTTCCTCCTGCACCCGGCGCAACTCCTCGTTCTGCATCTCCAGCTCGATCTGATGCACCCGCAACTCGTGCATCGCGAGCTGGGGCTCCAGGTCTTCCGGCGCGTGCGCGGCGTTCTCCAGGGCCATGGCTTCCGCCCGCTGGCGCAGGGTGGAGCGGCTGTCTTTTTCAACCACGCGTTGGCACCTCCAATGCGATCTCCCTCTCCGTTGTGGCGATGGCATACGCTCGCCCGGCCGCATCCACCAATTCCGTAGCTGTCAGCGACACCTCCACGATGCGTCCATCCTTGGCGATCCGCTGCACGCGGTGCGGCTGCGCGTGCGCGGTACGGCCTGTCTGCCGGAGCGCCGCCAACTCTTCCTTCCGCCGGCTCTCCGGGATCAGGTCGCCGATGTTCCTGCGCCGCGCCTCGGCTTCGCTCCAGCCGTACATCCTTTCCGCCCCGGGATTCCAGACCAGGATGCGGCCATGCAGGTCCTGTACGGTAATCGCATCGTGCGCGTCGCGCACCACCATGGCCAAACGGCGAAGCGCCTTGGATTCCCGCAGCGCCGCCTGCGCCTTTTTCATCTCGGTGACATCGGTGAAAGTGATCACCGCGCCCTCGATCACGTTTTCCAAGGTCCGATAGGGCCGGATGCGCAACAGGAACCACGCGCCGCCCTGGGTCTCGACTTCAACCTCTTTGGGCGCGAGGCTGTCGAGCACCGACCGCACATCCGCCACCAGACGGTCATAGCCCACCAGGTTGGAGACGATGTGGCCCACCGGCCGCCCCACATCGGCCGGGATCAGGTTGATCAACTGAGTCACGGCGGGCGTGAAGCGCTGGATGCGCAGGTTATGATCCACAAAGATCGTGCCGATGCCCGTGCCAGCCAGAAGGTTGTTCATGTCGTTGTTGGAACGCGACAGATCGGCCACTTTGGCCTGCAGCTCGGCGTTAACCGTGACCAACTCTTCGTTGACCGATTGCAGTTCTTCCTTGGAGGTCTCCAGTTCCTCGTTGGTGCAGTGCAGCTCTTCGTTCACGGACTGCATCTCCTCGTTGGAGGATCTGAGCTCTTCGTTGGTGGTGGCCAGTTCCTCGTTGGCGGTCTGGAGATATTCCTCCTTGGCCCGCAGTTCGTGCTGCAGCGCGGTAATCTGCGCGTCGGCATTCGGGGCGCGCTGGTGCGCTCCTTCGCCGGCATCTACTGCCGCGGTCCCTTCGGACCGTTCCGCGTCAAGCGCCGGCGCCTCCTCGAAAATGGCCAGGAACAGCTTGGGAGTGACGGCTGCATCCGGGCCTGGGGGTATCGGCTGAACCGTCAGATTCACAGCGGTGAAGCCGCCGTTGGTCTTGACCCGAATGCCCATCTGCCGCGCGCGCTCTTTGCTCGCGACCGCTTTATGCAGGGTGGTGGTCAACTCCCGCCGCAGGCCTTCGCGGGCCATCTTCAGGATGTTCAAGCCGGCTTCGCCCGGGGCTGGTTCCAAGTACTGGCCGGTGTGGCCATGGAGGTACAGGATGTCGCCGCGCTCACTGATCAGCGCGCTGGGCGGGGCGTACTGTGAGAGTAGCGTTCTTTCGGTCAGCTCGCGGACCGGGAGTTTGCTCTCGCCCTCTTTCCCAGCCAGACGGGATACGGATGCCGCTTCGGTCAGCGGCGGGAGAAACCTCCCGATTGCCGGGTGGTATGCGCTGGCCACGTCACCCTTGCTTTGATACACCTTCGATTTGCGATCCAACGGTGCGAACAGGTTCACAAACTCGCCGGTAGTCTCGGAGGTGCCCAGGAAAAGGATGCCGCCTGGTTGCAGGGCGTAATGAAACAGAGGGATGACCTTCTTCTGCAGTTCCGCTTCCATATAGATCAACAGATTGCGGCAACTGATCAGGTCGAGTTTGGAAAACGGGGGATCTCTGATCACGTCCTGCTCGGAGAAGATCACCATGTCGCGGATGCTTTTACGGATGCGGTAGGCGCTGCCGCCGGGCTCTTGCGCGAAGAAGCGCTCCAGCCGTTCCGCCGACACGTCGGCGGCCATGCTGGCCGGGTAGACGCCGGCGCGCGCCTGCTCGATAGCGTGGCGGTCGATGTCGGTGGCGAACACCTGCACTTTGAAGCCTTGCTGCAGCGCCTCCAGGCGCTCCTGGAGCAAGATGGCGAGCGAATAGGCTTCCTCGCCAGTGGAACAGCCGGGCACCCAAACGCGAATCAATGCCCCCGTGGGCTTTCCGGTGAAAAGCCACGGGAGAGCGTGCTCCCGGAGCGCCTCGAACGCCTCCGGATCGCGAAAGAACCTGGTGACACCGATCAGCAGATCGCGAAAGAGCGCTTCAACCTCCTCCGGGGTGTGCTGCAAATAGCTCACGTAACCGTCCAGCCGCTCGATCTGGTGGACGGCCATGCGCCGCTCCACGCGGCGGGAGACGGTGTTTCGCTTGTATTGGGAAAAGTCGTGACCAGTGTGGGCGCGCAGCAGCACCAGGATCTTTTTCAGCGCGTCCTCGTTTTGTGGCGTCAGGGGAGAGACCGGATGGGCTGTCCTTCCGTATGCGTGCGCCGTGTAAGCAATGAGCTGGGCTGCCATCTCGGCCGGCGGCAGCACGTAATCCACCAGGCCGGTGGCAATGGCGCTGCGCGGCATGCCGTCGTATTCGGTGGATTCCGGGTTCTGGACCATCACCATACCGCCCTCGGCCTTGACCGCCCGTACGCCCTGGGTGCCGTCGCTGCCGGTGCCGGAAAGCACGATGCAGATAGCCCGCTCGTGCTGGTCCTGTGCCAGGGAGCGGAAGAAGAAGTCAATCGGCAGACGGTGCCCGTGGGGCGCGGCGGGTTCCAACAACTGGAGCGTGCCGTTGAGAAAGGCCATGTCCCGGTTGGGCGGGATAATGTAGGCGCAGTTGGGCATGACGTTCATCCCGTCGGCAACTTCGAAGACCCGCATGCGGGTATAGCGTTTGACCAGGTCGGTAAGAATGCTTTTGTGGTTGGGGGCCAGGTGCTGCACCAGGACGAAGGCCATGCCCGGATCGCTGCGGGCTGGCATACCGGAAAAAAAGGCTTCGAACGCCGCCAGACCCCCGGCCGACGCGCCGATCCCAACAATGGGACATCCCGGTCGATCGTGCGCGGATGCCGGCTCGGCTGCTTGCGGATGGATGGCTCCCTCCAACTGCTTGGCTTGGCGCCTGGTTGCCGCCATGATCCCCCCTCGTCTCATTTTCGGAAAATGGAATGCTGTTCCCTTAAATCATACGGTATTTGAACGGCGATTTCGAGTGAATTGGGTTCGTGGTTCGTGGGGCAGTCCCTCGCTCTGCGGCGGCCTCGCAGCCGCCTGGCCCAGAACCGGCCCAGAAGGCACCCCTGAGGACCTGCCCAGGGACTAATTCGAGCCGCTCGCCGCGGGCGCGGATACATTGATGAAGAATGGCATGCTGAGGTCCCCATCCAGCGAGACCGTCACAGGCACTTGCTGGCCGGCGATCGAAGCGGCCAGCACGAACTCAATCAGCAGATCGCCCGAGCCGTCCTTCGCCTGTTGAATGGTGAACACCGGAATACTCACGCCGGCTTCGGCAACCCCGACGCGGCTGGGGGCGGACACCACCGCCGGGGCCATGCCGGTCACGGTCAGCGTGATGGTGTCGCCAGGCGCCGCAGTCTGCGCCGCACCCAACGAAACTCCCGTGGCCGACGCCGCGCCCACGATGACGGGCGGCGGCGGATCGATCTGCAGCACCACCGGATACGCCTCGATCGCGCCATTCTGGAAAGTCAGCACGGCCGGTCCGGTAGGCACTCCAACCGGGATCACGAAGTTGATCTGAGTGGGCGAAGTGTACAAGATCTGGGCGCTCTGACCCGCCAGCGTGATGGCTGGGGCGCCCTCGGCCGCTTGCAGATTCTGGCCGTAGATTGAAGCGATGGCCCCAGGGTAAAGACTGTTCTGCACCGGATAGAAGGCGTTGGGCACGGGCAGAGCGATGACCGGCAGGTTCGTGTTTGCCGGCGCAACCTGAAACCCCGGGTTTTGCTCCGTAACCTGGAATCCGGAGATGACGCTCGTCACCGTGGTTTGCAGAATCGCGGATGGAGACACCGTCACATTGGCGATGGCGTGCGTGGGGCTCAGCACCCACAGGCGCCGCACGGCGACGTCGCCCGAACCAAACCCGAGGGTAGTCAGTCCATCCACGAATTGCATCGTGGAGGTGCTGACATCCACCATCGCCGAGATACCCTGCGGCAGCGAGGAGATCGAGATAGCGGCGGCGGGCGTATTGCTTTGCGGGTAGGAATAGGTGAAGGGATTCTGCGTCTGCGGCTGCAGGAACGTCGAGTTCTGGCCATCGGGGTTGTACACGGTAATGGTGGCGGTCTGGCTGCCGGCGCCCGGCGGCGGCATTACCGAAACCGAGCCGGACTGGCCGGCAGGATCGGACTTACTGGCCGCGTAAGCAACTGTGACCTGCCCGGGCAGGCTATCGAAGAACACCTGGCTACTGGCGGTCAAGCCGGTTCCTTCAACGGCGACCGAGCCATCCGGATTTGGCGTGACGGCTGTCAGCACGGGCGGCGCATTCTGTACTACCTGGATGGCCTGCGGCAGGACGAAGATATCGTCGGGCAGCGTGAACAACAGGTGTTCGGGACCGGGCGCGGGCGGCGTCTGATAGTCGAAGAACATGGCCAGGAGCGTAGTGTCTCCATCCGGGTAGACGCTTGATGCGTAGTCCGCCAACCAGCCATCGGGGGCGCCTAGCGCGAGAACGCTTTCGACGGGCGTGGACGTGGTCCCCGCCGTGAGGCCGTTGCCCTGCGCCAGCACCGTTTCGACCGCGGTGTTCGCATTCAGATAGGCCGGCTGATTGTAGCTCGGGACGGCGGAGCTGTACCAGTAAGACGTCACATCGTAGACTTCTACCGCCGCGCGCGGCTGCACGGAGAAATTGACGCCGCTGAAGCTGGCACCCTGCTTTATGGCGATGGATGTGAACTGACTGGGGTCCCAGGTGCCGGGAGCGAAAGTGCTCACAAACGGTCCGCTGGCTAAGACCTGCTTGCCGTTCCGATCGAGAGGCAGCGTAATATTAGCCGTCGGCGGCAGCGGATGCACATATACCCAATAATCCCCGGGTGGCAAGCCGTCGATTTCGTAGGTTCCATCCGGATTGGTCAGGTTGCTGACGGCTGAGCCGTTGGGGAGAATCGCCACGACCGAAGCCAGGTGCACGCCCTGTCCGCCCATGGTCACCTGCCCGCTGATGGAGCCATATCCGGCCGGGAAGCCGCCGGCGGGATAGAGCAGCGAGACGCCGGCGATATCGTCCGCATCGAGCGGCCGCGCGCGGTTTGTGGCGCGCGATACCGCAGTGGACATGGTGGCCGATGTGAACGCATGCTGCAACCCGATCGAGTGTCCGATCTCGTGGACCAGAACAGTAAAAAAGAGCTCCGAATAACTCGGCCCGGTATAACCCTCCGAGCTTACCGCCCCCGGCTGCTGCGTCAGGTTGATGTTCAGGTGAATGAACGATTCCAGGATGGGAACGAACTGGGTTCCATCCGCTGCGGTCACGGGAGGGTTGGTGGAGGCCGCATGACCGGCAAGTGCCAGCACGCCCGGCGGCAGGTCGTCGACGAAAGCGATTTCACCGGTCGGCACACTTTGTGGCGTGCCGGCGACTTCGAGGCCGCCAAAGGCCACCCGCAGATCCGAACTGGCCACCGAGTTCCAGACCTGGGTGGCATTGCGGATCTGCTCCAGGACGGACGGAAAACTGTCATTCGGCGTATAGCTGGTAGGTCCGGAAGTGGAGACGAAGAAGGTGACCGTGTTATCCGGCAGCGCCGTAAGATCGAACTTTTCAAAGATGACGGAGTAGGGCGACGACGAATTCAGATAGTGGACGTAGTGGTAGTAAGCCCCCGATGGGGTCACTGCAGCGGCCAGGATTCCCGCCAGCAACGCGAATTTCTTCAGCCGAGTCATAATCAGGTCGTGCCTCCGGCTGTGATGGTTGAAATCAGTTGCGCGAGCGGCATGCTGATGGGCTGACTCCTCACCGCCTGGCCGGTACCCGGCGCCAGTATGGTTTCCGTGGTGGGCATCTGCACCGCCGTGATATTGCCGGAGGCGTCCTGCAGCAGGTTGAACACGCCTTGGGTGAAACCCGTCGGGTAGGTCGCGCCCTTGCTGGATGTCCACAGGAACAGCACGTATTGCTGGCCTGCGACCAACTGCGGCACGCCAGGATAGGTTTGGCGGATGCCATTGGCGGTTCCGCCCGGGACCATCACGTCGATGGTGCTCTGGGTGGCGCCCTTCCATTGCGCCAGCACGCTGATCTTATAGTGCGTGCAGATGACCGTGCCGGTGTAGGAGGCGGAAGATCCGGTGACCTGCGCCTGGACGATGGTAGTGGACTTGGCGATCAGGTCGTTCAGGCTGAGCAACTCCAGAGTGGCGCCCCAGACGGGCGCCAGCCAGACGGCCAAGCATAGCGCGACGCGGACGGGTTTCAGCACGGCACCACTCGGTGCAACTCGCATACCAACTCAAAATATTGACAATAAATGACTTAATGTTCTCTTACAGTGGCCGGCCGTGTTGCTTCGACACGTCCTCGTGGCGGCATGCCCCAGGCTGATCCAACAGCCGTCGCCATTGTGCCAGCTTTAGCGAGCGCCGCAGCATGGCCAACTCGTGGATAGCCGGTTCACCCGCTAGCTGGGACCTTCAAACTTCCGATGCCAAGCCACGAGTAATTTCTTCCCGGTTGACACGTAGTCCCGCCGCCGGATCGCGCCAACTAGGTCATTCGATGCGCCGCCTGGCTCCCGGCAGGTTGTATACCGATTCAAACGACAGTGAGTCGTCATGACTCACAAACCCGGCCGCACCGCGCGGCGGGTCCGGTCCGGCAGACCGGCAATCGATTTGGTTACGGTTCCCTCATGCAACGCGGGGCAAGTCGATCTCATGGGGAACATAATCACGGTGGGCCTTCAAGCGCTTTTTGCCTCGAAAAACGCAAATCTGCGGCCCCCCAAAGTTCGGGACATCACGGGACATTTGAGGCGGCCAAGTCGCAGTTCAATCGCATCCTCTGTCTTTCACGTTTTGGCTACCGGATTCACCTGGAGATTCAGTCCGGCCGCCGGACCGAGGCCGTACGCGCTCCGCCTCCGGTCCGCGATCGGCTGAATTATCAGCGACTTACGCAAAGCCGTGCGAGCGTTCTGGGTTTGGCAGAGCGCTTGCCTCTTCATGCGACGTGATCCACCGAGAAAGGCACTTGGAGGAGAACAGAGGAGAAACGAAAATGAAAACGCTAAAGACGATCATCCTGAGCTTCGGAGCGGTGGCACTGTTGGGAGCCAGCGGGCTCTCCGCACAGACCAAGGCGACCGCCACGATCCCATTCGAATTCACCGTGCAGAACACCACGCTGCCAGCCGGCGATTACACCATGTCCGCGACGTCCGCGTCCCACGAGCTGATGACGATCCGGAATGTCGAAACCCGCAAAACGATCATGGTGCTCGCACCCGGCGCGGGGAGCGAGTATAAGGGCGCCCCGGACAAGAACGTCGTCCTGTTCCACCGCATCGGCGACCGCTACTTCCTGGCTGAGGTCAAGACCGACGCCGTGCGCGGCCACGTTTCGCCGTCCAAGCTGGAGCGTGAACTCGCGTCGGAGGGTAGCGGCCAACCGCTGGCTGCCGTGATCGTTCCCGCTCTGAGTGCTCGCTAACCGGCGACCGCACCGGGCAAGCTCCACCGCCAGAGGTTTTTGCGGTGGAGCTTTTTTTTTGGCCGGACCCGGCGCCTGGGGAGGGCGGTTCCCTTATTTGCTCCGTTATACATATAATGAAAGGCAGACGAAACGCTGGCCGCCGTATGCAGCACTATGCTTAGGGCAACTTTCACTAGACGACCAGAGAATATCCCGACTTTGCACGTTGAATTGGTGGACCGCGATGGGTAAGCCAGTCAAGTTGAAGGACCGATACGAGATCAAAGGAGCCCTGGGACAGGGTGGCATGGGTGTGGTCTATCGCGCCTACGACCAGGTTCTCAAGTGCGATGTCGCCGTCAAGACCATTCGGGACATGCCCGACCGCACCGCCCTTCAATTGTTCAACCGCGAATGTGAAGTCCTGGCGGCACTGAATCATCCGAACATCGTCAAAATCTTCGACATCGGGGAGTTCGACGAAGACGGAAACCCGAAACCGTATTTTGTGATGCCCCTGCTGCAGGGTGCCACCCTCGACCGGATCATCCGCGATGCCAGCAGCCGCCTCACCACCGAGCGCTCGGTGGAAATCATGTCCCAAACCTGCAGGGGACTGCAAGCAGCGCATGAAAACGGGTTGGTGCACAGGGATCTGAAGCCCAGCAATATCTTTGTGATGCGGGACGACACCGTCGAGATCATCGATTTCGGCGTGGCCCACATGGTAAGCCGCGGCACCGCCACCAAGCAGGTTGGAACCCTGGCCTACATGGCTCCCGAAGTTCTGGAAATGAAGCAGCCCTCTGCGCTGAGCGATATCTTCGCGCTCGGCGTGATTGCCTACGAGTTGTTTACCCGTCACCGCCCGTTCCAGGGAGCTACCGAGCAGGAACTGGTGCAAGCCATCCTGCACGAGATCCCGCCGCCGGCCACAGATCTGAATCCCGCCGTGCCCGCCATGATCAGCCGCGTGATCCACAAGGCGCTGGCGAAGCAGCCTTGGCACCGTTTCGCCAGCGCCCGGGAGTTTGCCGAAACGCTGCAGAAGGCGCTGCGCGGGGAACCGATAGAGAGCTTCGACGCAGCGCGGATCCAACCTCGGGTGGATCGGGCCAGAAAGGCCTTCGAGCAGGGCGATCATCAATTCGCGGGCGAAATCCTGGCTGAGTTGCAAGCGGAGGGACACCTCGACCCCGATATCGTCATCCTGCGGAGGAAGATCGAGGTTGCCGAACGGCAGAAGCGCATTCACCTGCTCCTGGAGAGCGCGCGCACGCGGCTGGACGAGGAAGAGTATCCTCTGGCTCTACAAAAGGTCCAGGAGATCGTGCAGCTCGATCCGGATAACGCCGAGGCCCTCGGCCTCAAGGCCCGCATCGAAGGCGCGCGCAGCGAACGGCAAATCGAAGACTGGTTCCGGCTGGCCCGTCAGCACACGGCGAACCAAGCCTTCGATCACGCGCGCGAAGCCCTGCAAAACGTGCTCCAGCTCAGGCCGCGAGATACCCGGGCCCTGAGTTTCGTCGCGGATATAGATCGCCAGGAGCAGGAATACTTGCGCATCAAGCAAGAAAGGGAGCAGCTCTATCGGGCCGCCGTGGAAGCGTATCAGGAAGGCGAACTCAGCTCCGCCCTTACCAAGCTGGAGCGCATCCTGGAGATGGAGCGGAACGCCGCCTCCAGCGCCACTCCGGAGCGCGGCACCACATACCGGAACTTTTACAACCAGGTGCGCACCGAATACGACGGCATTCGGGCGGCCTACGCCGAAGCCCGCGCATACCTGGAGAAACGGGAGTTCGTGCGCACTCTGGCCATCTGCGAGGAGAATCTCACCAAACACCCTGGCCACGCGCTCTTCCAGGCGCTGAAGTTTGACGCCGAAGAACAACAGCGCCAGCAACGCTCCAGCTACATCGCCGATATCGACCGGCGCGTGGACGCCGAAGCCGATCTGCAGCAGCGTGTCAATATCCTCAAGGAAGCCGTCGCGCGCTGTCCCGAGGAACCCCATTTCCAGCGCGCGCTGCAGTTGACGACCAATCGCTTGGAATTAGTCAACTCCATAGTGGCCAAGGCCCGTCACCTGGAGGAGCGCGGCCAGTTCAGCGAGGCCATCGGCCAATGGGAGATTCTGCGCGCCATCCACGGAAGATACCCGGGGCTGGAGTTTGAGATCGAGCGGACCGCCAAGCGCCGCGAGCAGCAGGCTCGCAGCGCATCCAGGGCGCGCTGGGTGGAACAGTTCGACCAGCACCAGGCCGCCGGAGAGTACGAGCGCGCCTTGCAGGTGTTGAACGCCGCCGAAGCCGAGTTTCCGAACGACGCCGAATTGGAGTCGCTGGAGCAACTGGCCCGCCAGGGACTCGAGCGAACCGGCGAGGCCGAGGCACTGCTCGACCGCGGGCGGCAGCTATGCGCCCAGGGTATTGCCGAAGAAGGCCTGGAAGCCCTGCGCAAAGCCCGCGCCCTGGATGAGCGCAATACCTCCATCCATGCGGCCCTGCTCGCTGCCTTGGTCGAAATCGGCTGCGCGCGCGTGGACACGGATTGGCGGGCGGCCGAGGCCCTCATCAAACAGGCCTTGGAATTGGATCCCCAGCACCCCGCCGCCAAGAGCGCGCTGGCCCTGATCGAAGATCGCAATCGGGAGGAATTCGTCGGCCAAGCCATCGCCGACGCGCGCAGATTGCAGGCCGCCCGCGAGCCGTTAAAGGCTTTGGCCCAGGTCGAGCAGGCGCTCGCCATCTATTCCTCCGAACCCCGGTTGGTGCAACTCCATTCGACCTTGAAGAAAGCGATCCTCGACACAGAACGTTGGGAGAAACGCCGTCGCGACCTCCACGAAGTCCGCGGTCTGGCCCAGTCCGCCGAATCCGCCAGCACCGGCGAACTCAAATCCATTTTGGCCCAGGCCCGCGGCATCGCCCGGGAGTATCCGGGAGACCTCGAATTTGAATCTTGCCTGGAGCCGGTCGAGCGCCGCATCGAGAGCCTGGAAACGGTCCTCTACCCGGCCGCAATGCCCGCGGCAGCGGCGGCCGGGAACCCTGCTCCGCCAGCCGTGCCCGAATTGCCGTTTCCGCTGCCGGCGGAGCCGGAGACGCTGATTCTGCCTCCGCCCCCACCGCATGTGGCTGCACCGCTGGTTACGGCGACGGACCGCCATCCCAATGCTCTGCGCAACCGCTATGCCGTCGGCGCGGCCGGCTTGCTCATCCTTCTGCTGGCCGGAATAGGGTGGTGGGGGACCAAAAAGCCGACGCGGTCCCCATTCCCGACCATAGCAGTCGAAGTCCAAACCAATCCCGCTGGAGCGGAACTGAAGATCGCCGGAAAATCTTACGGCCTTTCCAACCGGCAACTGCAGCTTCTGCCCGGCAGTTACGATCTGGAGATCGTGAAAGACGGATATCAGCCGGACTTCGAGCGTGTGACGGTGGCGTCCGGGAAGCCGGTTCCCCCCGTGAATGTCGCTCTCCGTCCCGTGCCCGCCAGGCTGGAGATCTCCACGGATTTGAAGGCCGGCCGGGTCGCTCTCGATGGCGGTGCCGCTAGTGAGCTCCTGGGCGGCCAGTTCGCGCTGGAAACCGTGATGCCGGGTAAGCACAGCCTCAGCCTCGAATCCGGACACAGCCGTGTAACCCTGGATTTCGAGTACTCCCCAGGGTTGCCGCCCGTCTTCGCACCGCCGGCCGTGAGCGAAGATTTGAACGTGGTCCTGGTGGCCGCCGGTGGAAGCCGCGGCCGCTTGTGGGCCAGCGCCGCTCCCGTCAAAGCGTTTCTGAACGGCCAGCCCGCAGGGGATTTGGGTCCGGAGGGTCTGGACCTGCCGAATCTGCCAGGAGCCGCGGCGGATCTGGCGCTGGGGGAAGGCGACAAGCAGTGGAAGCGGAGCATCGATCCCCGCGTGCCGGGTATTCAGGCGTTCATCGCCTCCGGAGCCAACGTGGGAACCCTTACCGTCCAGGTGTCCGGTGCGGACCAGGTGGATGTTTCCGTCGATGGCCTTAAGCGCGGTGCGACGCGGCGGCACGGCTTGTTCTCCATGAACCTGGCGCCCGGAGATCACGAGATCGAGGTATCCAAGCCCGGCTTCATGCGAGTCAGTCCGAAACCCGCCGCAATCCGCAAGGGTGCGGCGGCCACCGTCGCTTTTGCGATGGTTCCGCTCCCCGAAGCGCCGGTCGCGGCGCAGCCGGTCGAATCTGCCGTCGATGGCCAGTTGGAAGGCTCGCTCCGAGTGGATGTGTCGCCGGCCAATGCCACCGTCACCTACACTGTTGCGGGCGAAACGGGACCCCACGAGTTTCCCGCCCCGTCTGTTCGTTTGCCCGAGGGATCGTATACGGTGACCGCACGTGCCCCAGGCTTTTCCGAAGGATCGGAAACCGTCCGGGTGATGGCGGGACCTCCGGCGACGGTGGTCCTACACCTTTCTCCGGTCGCAGCGCCGGTCTCTCCCGTCCACCAGATGAATGCCGCGGATTGGGACAAGCCCTGGGCCAAAGAGGACGATTGGTTCGTGCGCGACGAGACCGGCCCGGTGATTTACCGCATCACTCCGGTGTTTGGAACGTTTCACTTCGCGCTGCGGCCGAAGGACTCCACCGCGCCCTGGGCCAATCCCCACGTCCAGTGGATGCTTAACTATAAAGACAACCGGAACTACGTGCTGTTCGAAATCGATAAGAAGTCATATTCGCGCACCGTGGTCGCTGACGGCGCAAAAAAGGTTGCGAAAAAGCTGCCGCACGACTGGAAGGAAAGCGTTCGCATTCTCGAGCTGGTAGTCGAGCCTGCCGCGGTAACGGTGAAGCTGTCCCGCGATGATGGCAAGACCTACCAAGTCATAGATACCTGGCAGCCACCCGGAAACGTCGGGGCGGGGAGATTCGGATTTTACGTGTCCAAAAACGAACGCCTGCTCCTGGCGAATTTTTCCTTTGTCGCGAAATAGGCCCCTGAGCCGTTCAAGCCTGCTTCGTCCAGGAATATCGCATGGATGAGCGGAGTCACCTCTTCACCACGCCGGTATTGGCGTCCGGCGAGCGATCCCACGTCGGGCAGTAGGTCCGCCGCGAGCGTAGGTGTCCCTGGTCGCGTGGTTCGCTACGGGCGTACCGGTGTGAAACGTTGGCGGGGGCTACAGCGGCTACCTGCAGGGCAAGTGTGCAGATCCCGGAAGAGGAGCGAGGTCATCGCGGGAACAAGATGCACGCGGCGGGCAAGCGGGCGCAACCTGCGCTGGCGCGAGTCCACGCGGGTCAAACTGCCAGCGGCGCGTGGCCGGGCGATGGTCGCGGCAGCCTGCGGGGAATGCCGCACGGACGGCTCGGGGTGGCCACGGCGGAGTGGTAATAGCCACGCGGCGCTTGCCGTCGCTGGCCCCAGGACTGGCCGATGCCGAAGCCGTGACGTCCCAGGTCCGCGAGTTGTCGCACGGGCTTTTTGAAGCGCCCGGCGCACATGGCCGGCTGATCACTGACGAGACGAAGCTCGGCGTCGCGCTGCATCGAGCCCTGGCCCCGGACATCGCGACCGCCGCCGAGATCGGCTTTGTCCATCGAAAGCTGGATTTCGCCGATATCTACTTCTTGGTGAACACCAGCAACCATCCGGTCCATCACGCTGCGGTGTTCCGGGTTACGCGTGGCGAGCCGGAGTGGTGGGACCACTTCACCGGAGCCGTGGCAAAGGCAGGCAACGGCCCGCGTCTCGATCTGGAGCTGGCGCCGTACGAATCGCGGGTGGTGGTGTTCGCCAGGGAGCGGCTGAAGGAAGCGCGGACGCCGCTGACTCCAGTGCCGGCCTCGGTCAATCTCATCGCGCCACAGCGCGGACCATTTCACACCGATAGCCCTGGATAGCTCTCCCACTTCCATACTGACTGTCCGGCCACTGGCAGGCGGCTCCTAACCGGGATGCGAAGCGGTGAGATTACAGGACTTACCTGGGAGCAAGTGGACCTGGACAGGCGCGTGCTAACAGTGGGGCGCGCGAAAACGTCATCAGGAACCGGTAGGCAGATTCCGCTGAGTGCCGAATTATTTCAGGTCCTAGCCGCACATGCCAAATGGTTCACTCGGAAGTTTGGAGCCGCGCGGCCAAAGTATTACCTGTTTCCGTTCGGGAAGCCGTCGCCGACTGATCCGACGCGGCCAACGACGACGCTGAAGACCGTTTGGGGCAGCATTCGCAAGGATGCCGGGCTAAACTGGGCTAAACTGCCGGCTCCACGATCTAAAGGCATACGGCGGCTACCAAGATGGCCGAAGCGGGTGTTGCCGAGAGTACTATGCTTGCTCTGTTAGGCCACACGAGCAGGGCCATGCTGGAGAAATACAGCCATATCGGAATGGCCGCCAAACGGGAAGCCGTCGAGACGCTAAGCCTCAAGCCAAATGCGGAAAAGCCGGAGGGGATACCCAAAGAAACCCCCAAAGTATCCAAAAACCAAAGTATCCAATAACCTATAAATTATTGATTCTGCTGGTGAGCGCGGTAGGAATCGAACCTACAACCTAGTGATTAAGAGTCACTTGCTCTGCCAATTGAGCTACGCGCCCGTCCTTTTAAATACAACGGCTTGCGAGGATTTTGCAGATCGGCCTTTTTGAGTGCAGTGAAAATTGCAGGGACCTCTGCGCCTCCACCCGCCTCCGCTTTGGCTTCCGCATCGGCCTGGTCGAACTTCCCCGCGTTCAGGCTTTCGAGCCGATCGAAGGCCCGGTCCATACCCTCTGGCGTCGGGTGTACATACCGCTGCGATACCGTCACGCTGCCGTGTCCGGCAATCTTCATGATGCTGAAAGCGTCCGCGCCTGCCTCGCCCAACCGGGTCAACATGGTGTGCCTCAACGAATGTATCACGAAATCAGGGGCATATTCAGAGCTGTGCGCGCGTCATCGTGCCGATAATCGAGGGACGAGACCAGAAATGTCGCCGCGTCGGTCTCGCCAGGGAACGATTCCTCCTCACATTCCGAGACTCCCCGCCGCGGATGACGATGTAGCCGTGCTTCGCGTGAAAGGCCGCCTGGAGGCGCACGTCCGGCCATTGCAAGCCTACGGCCTCACCCGGCCGCATGCTCGTTTCGAGCCATCAGTACGGCCACAGTTCGCGTGGCTGAGAACGAATTCCCGGTTTGCACTCGCCGCGCAGCAGCCGTATCCCCGGTACCCGGTCGAGAATTCTCCACTCCTGAGCCAGGCGCAATAAACGCCTCAGCGTGGCCAGTTCCCGGTTCACGGAGCCGGGCGAGAGGGGCCGCCCGTACCTGGACCTGCCGGGTGCGCCGCTGCTTGTAACCGTGGATTACGGCCTCGTCATGGCCATCCAGGCGCTCTGGCAAGCTGCGAGTCCGCGAGCAGCCGCCGCATTTCCTTGAAATCGACCGTCGCCGGATTGTCTCCGCACAGCGTCTCAATCGCGGCCTGAAACGGTGGTCCCAATTCCGCGAGCGTCGGCGCGCCGGTCTCCGTTCGTTAATTCCGGATTTGCCCTTCGCCAGGCGGACGCGCTAAGCGGATTCGAACTGGCCGTCAGTTTAAGAGTCTGAAGACATTTTGCGCCTTCGATGTTTCGAGCGACAACCGGCACGCTCCGTTCGGTGGCGTGCTTTTGGGGCGATCGGGGCGATGCTGAGTAATCAGAACCCAACGGGCAGGTCCTCGCGATACCGCGCGGCCTCCGGCGGTGCCAAGGTCTGATGGGCAGTGCCCGGTTCGATATTGCCGGCGCAGGCTTCGCAATTCTCAATCGGTCTGGAATTCACCCGGAATGCAGACTTACGCCTCGCAGTCTCATGCGCCGCGGCTGGGTGCTGCAAAACTCATCCAAGTGGACTGAACAGGGCGGGCAGGCATCCTGCACGCTGCCCAAAGCTCACGCAGAAGCGGCGTCAGCCGGTTTACTGCGAAATCACCATCTGGGAGTCGGCCGTCAGTGTGAGGGTTTTAATGCTGAGAAACGGGATGCTCAATTTATACGGGTATTGGACCCACACCTGGACCGGGCAACCTGGGGAGTTGACGCCGTTTGCGGAGATGCAACTCAACGGCAGTGTTGTCGGCGGGGGGCACCCGGGGGCCGGCCCGGAGGCCGGCCAGCACACAGCAGGCACGGAGATCAGATGTACGGCGACTCCCGGCATGTGAATACTCCGGACGTACGTCTGAATATCGGCAGCGGTAGCGCCGCTGGTGGCTGAGCCCGCCGGATCGCACCATGAGGCCGGGTTTGCCAAATAGCACTGATTGCCTCGGACCATGGCCCAGCGCGCACCGGCGCGCGCCGCGTAAGTCACGAATTCGTATGTGTAGAAAATTCGACAGAAGTCTATCATGCCGAACAGGAGCGCCAGGAGGACCAGAGAGGAGAAAGCAAACTCGAGTACTGCGCTACCCCGTTTCCGAGCCCGCGCCGCCCGGGTTCGAGTCGCAAGAACGTTGATCCTGCCGGTATCCATTCGCATCTCAGCACCGCGTTCTTCCCGCATTACTGCCCCTGCGGCACTATGGCATGCCCCTTAATGGTGAAGGTTTTGTTGAACGGCGGATAAGGGATCCATGGGCTATATGTCGCCGTGGTATTCACTTGCAGAAGAGGAATCATCTCGTTGGTGGTGCCGGTGCAAGTGCTGAGACTGCAGGAAGACAGTGTGGTGCCCGGCGCCGCTGAGCACCAGCAGGTGGACGACGAAGACGTGACCGTCAATCCGGGGATGTCCGGCACGTCGTTCTTCGCCGCTGTTTGGATCCCGGCGGTGTCTAGGGCGGTGCCTCGATTCTGGCCGCCGTACTGGGCTCCGGCCCGGGCGGCGCTCGAAACCTCCAGAGCCAGGAAAACCCACCGGCCCAAATCGACCATCCCGAAGAATAACAGCAGCACCAATGGAGTCAGAAGCGCGACTTCCACAACGCTCGCGCCGCCCTCCGGCCGGGCCGGCCGCAAAAAGCCCTTCGCGCGCTTGCGATAGAAGAGGGACATCATCTTGACTTTCCCTAAGATCTTCACGGCTATTCGACCAGTAACGTACGCTTAATCGGTGAGCCACCGGGCAGCGAAGAATAATCGTCGTTAAAATAGTCCAGAAAAAGCGATATGGAATCCGCAACGGTGATCTCGTAGGCGGTGTAGTACGGACCGGCAGAGTTCTGGCAGCAACCAGTAAAGCTCAGTGCGGCCTTCGGGAAGTAGAGCGCTCCCTGGATCTGCATGAACTGGAGGACCCCGGATATCGAGGTACCGCAGCCCCCGACACAGGCGGCCGTACTGTTTGACCGATCCTGGAAGAATAGGATTGCCGCGTAAGTTCCAGTGGTTGGCGCGACCAGATTTATAAAGTTTAGGACGCCGTTGACAGAAACACCACCGGCACTGGGGCCGATGTAGAAGGTTACTCCGTTGCCTGTAATAGTAGCGCCAGCGCCGGTAAGGTTCAGGCCGCCGCTGCCCACAATTGTATAAAGGCCGGGCTGAAAGGTCAGCGTCGGGACAATCGAACTGCTCATCGTAATGGATGAGTATTCTCCTGGCATAAACGTAACGTTTGCGTTGCCTGTGATACTGACTTTATAACAGCCAGAGCTGGGATTGACCGTAACGGTACCAGATGGTATGGTCTTCACAGTACCAGCGCAACCTGCCACGCTTGGCGTCGGCAAGTATGCCAGCGGATCGCTTTCCGGTGCTATACCCGTCACCGGGTTGGGGCTGAAGAAACAAAGAAAGCAGCCGTTGCCGCCCACAATGCCGATCTGCCTCGCAGTGATCCAGCCAAGGAAGCCCGACACGGCGCTAGAACTGTTCGAATCGACGATAACGGCGCAGGCCGGAACGTTGATGTTGCCAATTAAGATGCTCAGGGCGCCACTCATCGAAGGGTCCAACGCGAAGATGCAGTCGCCTGCAGCGTTGTACGCGACCGCCCTCGCCGAAACCGTCTCAGTCTTACCCACCCCGACCATTCTCAAGAAGAACGTGGGTTCAGGCCGGCTGACAATCGCTTCCACGTAGTTGCAGGGCGACCCGCATGCGCTGCTGGCATGCGGACCATACAGCGGCGGATTATTTACCGTCACGTGTGCACCCCCTGCACTCGTGAAACCGTTCAGTGCCGCCGCGGCCTGGCCGCTCGTGGTCATGGTTCCGTACGGCAGATCTATCGCGCCGGCTAAGGCGCTCGCGTCCGCCGCCGTTTGCGCCTGGCGGTTCATCATCTCAAGGAATCCGACGTCAAACGCCAGCCCGAGCATGCCTAAGAGGACCGGCAGTGCGAGAGCAAACAAAATGATGGCTTGCCCGCTCCGCGATTTACGTTTGTTCATAAATGCCTCTTCCCGGACGCGCCCGTCGATCGATCCCGCTATGATTTGCCTCCACATGGCGTCGCAGCCTCGCCAACGGAACAACCGTCGTAACGTAAGCCATAACATCGGCCGCAGCCAGATTACACCCGGATCATGATACTAGCATATTTATGCCGATATTCGACAGTATGGTACTGTACTAGCCACCGTACTATTTGGCACCATTTAACTTTAGGATGCCACCGACAATCGGGTCTGATCGACGAGGTTTCTGGCCACCGCCCACCACTTATGCGGCGACCGCGGATTCGGCGTCGCAGAGGTTGCGTGTGGGCTGGCCGGTGTTACCGGTATCTGAGCGATTCCCCCGAGAACATGCAGGGGCAAACCAGGGATGTGGCGAAGGCCGAGGATCGGGTCGAAAAGGCTCACGGCTCCGCGCCTGTTTAAACCGGGCCAGGCGAGGGGGGGGAGACGCCGCTTTACGCCGCAAAGACGTAGGGACTCTTGCAGGGACCCAGGCCGTCCCAGCGCTTCTCACATCTTCGCACGTGTTCACCGCGCCGCGCCACAGCCCGCGGTCGTTTAGAGCAAATCGCGGAACCGTCTGGGCGTGAGGCCTGCGTCGTGGACGATTCCGCCCATTGTATGCGCATCCACGGGATCGTGCCTTGGGATGGTCAGAATCCGGACGCCGTCCGTCATGACAATGTGCTTGCCCTGCCTGGCAACCAGGAAACCGGCCTTCTCAAGAGCCCTAACCGCGCGGAGATGCGGGATTCCGGGTATCTTCGGCACGCGCTACGCCGGAACTTCCACTTCCCTCAAGTTCCCCTCTCCGGCCAGTTCCTTCGCCACTTCCAGGTAATCCCGGATGGCGTCGCGAATATTCGCCAGCGCTTCCTCTTCGGTGGCGCCTTGCGACCAGCAACCGGGAAGTCCAGGACAGGATACGCTGTACCCTTCTTCGGTCCGCGTCAAGGCTACCGGATACTTCATGCTTTCAATCTAGCACTTCTTTAGGCCTTTGTTGCCTACCGGCGCGCGCCCGGGTGACCTGACACTATTTGCTGCCGGCGGACAGGCGCGGCGGGTCCGCCTCGCGCAACCGCACCCGATCAGTCTGGCAAGTCTCTCGGATAGCAGACAGCGAGCACGACCGCAGGCCGCGCATGCCCTAGCACAACCATCTGCTTTTTGTTGGCTTCTAAACTGTTGGATTTTCTGGTGAGCGCCGTAGGAATCGAACAACCTAGCGATTAAGAGTCACTTGCTCTGCCAATTGAGCAACGCGCGCGCTTGATATGATCTGGCAACTTGGCTGCCCCGCCCGCATCGAAGCCGCGTGGCGCGCCAAACTCAGGATTATACCGTTCCCTGCCCCGCCGCGGACTCGATCGACGCCGCCGCAATCTGCGCGATGTCCAGCAGTTTGGGCGGCGTCTGGCTCACCGTGCCGAAGGCGTCGCGCAACATCGTCTGGCAGAACGGGCAGGCCGTGCCCACCACCGGCGCTCCGGTGGCCGCCAGTTCCGTGGCGCGTTCCACGTTGACGCGCTTACCTCTCTCCTCACCCAGGAACATTTGCCCGCCGCCCGCGCCGCAACAGAACGACCGCTGGCGCGCGCGCGCCGGATTCGCCACCTCGTCCCAGCGCGCCATCACCTCCCGCGGCTCTTCGTAAATGCCGCGGTAGCGCCCCAGATAACAAGGATCGTGGAAGACCACCCGCTCCCGCTGGTCGGCCCGCCGCGGCAGCTTCTCCTGCATGCGCGCGAGAAACTCGCTGTGATGCTCGATTTGGAATGCCGCGCCGAATTCCTTCCAATCCTCGCCGATGGTGCGCACGCAATGCGGACAGATGGAGAGCAGCTTGGCCACCTTGGCCGACTTCAGTTGCTCGATGTTGGCCTCGGCCATCTGCTGGAACAGCAGATCGTTGCCCAACCGCCGCACTGGGTCGCCCGTGCACTTCTCCTTGCGCAGCACGCCGAACGTCACGCCGAGATGGCGCAACACCGCGGCCAGCGACAGCACGATCTCCCGGCCTTGCGGATCGTACGACCCCATGCAGCCCAGCCACAGGCAATACTCTTGCGTGCCGTCGTAAATCGGCAGCTCGTTCTTCTCGATGAATTTCAGCCGCTCGCTGGACGCGAATCCCAGCGAATTGCCGTTGCGCTCCATCGCCAGAAACATCTTGCCGCCGTAATCGTCTTCCCACTTGCCCGTGTTCACCGCGCCGCGCCGCAGCCCGACAATTATCGGCAGATGCTGGATACCCACGGGGCACTGAAACTCGCAGGCGCCGCAGGTGGTGCACTGGAACGCCGCTTCCATCGAAATGTGTTTGCCCAGCAGCGGCTCTTCATTGCCCGGCCCTTCTTCATTCAGATAGTGCCGCAGCCCCAGGATGATTTCTTTCGGGTTGAGCGTTTTGCCTGTGTTGTACGCCGGACAGTGCTCCGTGCAGCGCCCGCACTCCACGCACGAGTAAGCTTGCAGCGCGTCGAGCTTGGTTACGTCCTTGCCGGTGTCCAGGCCGAAATCCTCGTCGCCCACCAGCGGTGGAATCTTGCTGAATCCGTTCCGGCGCAGAAACACGGTCGCCGGGCTGATCAACAGGTGCAGGTGCTTGGTGTGCGGGATCAGCGGCAGAAACGCGAGCAGCGTGGCGGTGTGCAGCCACCAGTTCGCGCGCGCCGCCGTGGTGGTTTCATCCAGCCGGAGACCGGCCAGATAGGTGATCATCAAGATGAAAATGAATAGCGCGATGGTCCCCGATTCCGGCGAAACTTTGCCCAACCATTTCGGACGCACCACGAAGCGGCGGATCGCCAGGCCGGCGATCGAGACCGCCACAAGCACGGCCCACACGGCCACGAAAGCGAAATAGGCTTTGCCGAATCCGCTTTCGCGGCTCAGGAACGGGAAGCCGAAACCCTCTGCAATGTGGTTGACGGTGATCAGCGCGAACGCGCAGAAGCCCCAGAAGACGAACGCGTGCGCCAAGCCTGGCAGCGGACGCTCCCGGATCACTTTCCCTTGCAGCATCACTTCCCAGACGAACTGCCGGATGCGCGGCCATAGCGGCCGAAGCTCGAAATCGGGATTATCGCGCGAGCGGCGGATTGCATCCACCGGCTTGCGGAAGCGGAACCAGAAAAGCGATCCGGAGATGCACAACAGTATCGCGAGGATCGCAATTTCCAACCAGGATGGGTGGACCATGCGGTAACCTTGAATGTAGCACAGCGGTCCGCGAGGTCCGCTCGAAACTTCAACTCGACGGGGTGTTCTGCTTGCGCATCTTGGTTTCGGGAGCCGCCGGATTCATTGGCTCGCACATGTGCGATCGTCTGTTGGCGGAGGGCCATGCGGTCGTGGCTGTTGACAATTTCCTCACCGGCTCCGAACGGAATGTGGCGCATCTGAGCGATCGCGCCCAATTCCGGTTTATCCGTCACGACATCACGCTGCCCCTACCGCTGGACGGCCCACTGGACGCTGTGCTGAACATGGCGTCGCCAGCCAGTCCCAAGGATTATTTGCAGCACGCCATCGCCACGCTGGACGTGGGGAGCGCCGGCACACGTAACATGCTGGAACTGGCGCGCGCCAAAGGCGCCCGGTTCCTGCTCACTTCCACTTCGGAATGCTACGGCGACCCGCTGGAGCATCCGCAGAGCGAAACCTATTGGGGCCATGTCAACCCGGTCGGGCCGCGCTCCTGCTACGACGAAAGCAAACGCTTCGCCGAGGCGCTCACCATGGCTTACTATCGCACTTATGGCCTGCGTACGAACATCGCGCGCATCTTCAATACGTACGGGCCGCGCATGAAGCTGGATGACGGCCGCGTGGTGCCCTCGTTTATGGACCAGGCCCTCCACGGCGAAGCCATCACCATTTTCGGAGACGGATCGCAGACGCGCAGTTTCTGCTATGTCAGCGACCTGGTGGACGGCATCTACCGGCTCATGCAATCCGACGAGCGCTATCCGGTGAATCTCGGCAATCCAAATGAAATGACCATATGCGAGTTCGCCGAGCGCATCTGCCGCATCACCGGCAGCCGGTCGCCGATCGTGAATCGCCCGCTACCGGAAGACGATCCCAAGCAGCGCCAGCCGGACATCTCCAAGGCGCGCCGGCTGCTCGGCTGGGAGCCGCGCGTGCCGCTGGAGGAAGGCCTCCGCTTGACCCTCGACTCCTTTCGCGCATCGGTCTAAAATACCCCCATGAAACGCATCGTCCGCTGGATCGGCATAGCTGTAGTCCTGCTGCTGCTGGCGGTCGTCGCCCTGTTCTTTCTCATCGACTTCAATCAATTCCGTCCCACGCTGGAGTCGGAGCTGTCCAAAGCCCTGGCGCGCGACGTCAAGGTCGGCGGCCTGAAACTGGCTATCCTCTCCGGCGGCGTGACAGCCGACGACCTTTCCATCGCCGACGATCCGGCCTACAGCCGCACACCCTTCCTGCATACGCGGTCGCTGACGCTCGGCGTGGCGTTGTGGCCGCTCTTGTTCTCGCGCCAACTGCACGTGACCCAGCTCACGCTCGATCAGCCCCAAATCGAACTGCTGCAGTCCGCCGCCGGCGATTGGAATTTCTCGAGCCTCGGCGGCAAGCCCGCGGCGCCGGCCCAGCGCGCCGGCCCTCCCAGCGCGGGGTTCGATCTTTCTGTAAAGCTGGTGAAGATCTCCAACGGCCGCCTGACGTTCGCGCAGCAGAACAGCAATGCGAAGGCGCGAGCGCTCGACAACGTGAACGTGGAACTCGAAAACTTTGCCGCCGGCTCGGTCTTCCCATTCACTCTTTCCGCGAAGCTCGCGGGCGCGGGCGAGATCCAACTCAACGGCATGGCGGGCCCCGTCAACGCCACGGACGCCGCGCAAACGCCGGTGAAAGTCAAGGTAAAGTTATCCGGTTTCGACTTGGCGGTCGCGGGCTTCGAGAGTTCCACGGGACTGGCCGGGCTGCTCTCGATCGACGGCGTCGCCGCGTCGAACGGCAAGACTTTGTTCCTGAACGGGCGATTGAAGGCCGACCAGTTGAAGCTGGCCAAGAACGGATCGCCCGCGCGCGAGCCGGTGGAGTTCGATTTTGCGCTGGAGCATGACCTGCGCAGAAACTCGGGGGTGCTGCGGCGCGGCGAAATCCACATCGGCAACGCGCCCGCGAGTCTCACCGGAACCTACGCGGCGCAGGGTGAATCGACGGCGGTGAATATGAACCTCTCGGGGCCCGAGATGGGCGTGCCGCAACTGGCGGCCATGCTGCCGGCCTTCGGCGTCGTGCTGCCGGCAGGATCTTCATTCCAGGGCGGGACCGCCAGCGCCAAACTCTCGTTCACCGGTCCGGTCGAAGCTCTGGTCGTCAATGGATCGCTCGGCCTCAACAACACCCGCCTCACCGGGTTTGATCTGGGATCCAGAATGTCGACAGTCGAGAAGCTGGCCGGCATCAAGACCGGACCGGATACGGACATCCAGACTTTCGCCGCCACTATTCACATGACCCCCGACGGCTCGAGTGTCGAGGACATAAAGTTTGTGGCCCCGGCTCTTGGCGAGCTGAGCGGAGGAGGAACCGTCAGTCCCAGCCAGGCTTTGGATTTCAAGATGCGCGCCACGTTGCACACCGGTGGAGCGGCTCTGGCGATGCTGGGCGTGAAGGGCGGTACGGGCGTGCCCTTTCTCATCGAGGGGACGGCCTCCAATCCGGTGTTCCGGCCCGACCTGAAAGCGCTTGTCTCGGGAAAAGTGCAAAGCCTGAAGAAGAGCAACCCGGGCAAAGCCGCCGGCAGCTTGGTGGGCGGCGTGTTGGGCAAGAAGAAGTAGTGCGCCTACTGCCGTCTCTCCCGATTAAACAAGGTGACATTCATCCCCGGTGACGTTTCCTGGTTATCACATCTGATAACATGTGGATGTGACGGCCAACGAGCTGAAGCGACGGCTGGAAGCCCAGGGCTGTAGAGTCGAACAGGGCACGAAGCATTGGATCGTTCATTATCGGCGCAGCCGCACGACGATTCCACGCCATCCCAGCAAGGAGATCAAAACCGGCACCTACTATAGCATCCTCAAGCAGTTGGGGATAGAACGAAAGTGAGCGTCAACATGGAATATCCAGCGCTGTTCGAGCCGGCTGACGAAGGCGGCTTCATCATCACCATCCCCGATTTCGGCTGGGGCGTGTCGCAAGCCGACACTGAAGCCGAAGCTCAAACTATGGCCACCGCCCTGCTGGAGACGCTCGTACAAGAGCACATTCGGAATGGCGAACCGCTCCCCCGGCCAGGGAAGCCACGCGGACGGAACGTCCGGATGGTCCGTTTGCCGGCGCTCCAGGCCGCGAAGGCAGAGCTGTATCGGCTCTTTCTCGCGTCCGGCGTGCGGAAGGCTGAATTGGCGCGACGCCTGGGGATTCCCAAGGCCAACGTGGACCGGCTCTTCGATCTCCGCCATCGTTCCCGGCTCGATCAGATCGAGGCTGCGTTCCAAGCGCTCGGCAAGGAAATCCATATCGAGGTGCGCCCGGCGGCGTAGCGCGTCACTCGGTCATCGGCGGCACGCGGTTGAGTCCCGCCCCGTGATCGCCGGCACGGGCCTTGCCGTGGATCACCGGCGCTGGAACCATTTCAGCCGCGCCAGCAGGCCGTAGAACACCAGGCAGCACCAGAAGTCGATGGCCAGCCCCCAGTCGATTTTGTAGGGCACGTGGCGACCGGCCGGCGGCAGATAGCGGTCCAGACTGAAGTACGCCCCATTGCCCAGTACTACCGCCGCCAAGCTGTGCCAGAATTGGCGCATCGAGAAACCAAAGTGCTCAATCATCCGGGCACCTTCCGTTGGGCAACCCATGCCAGGGCGCGTCCAGAACCTGCCGGATCTTGTCCACCAGCTCGACCGATGTGAACGGCTTCGCCAGGAACGCCAACGGGTTGCGGCCAAGGCGCTCGACCACCGGCTCCTCCGCATAACCCGACATCAGCAGGATGCGCAAATCCGGGCGCGCACGGCGCAGGCGGTCGGCCAACTCCGCACCCCTCATGTTGGGCATCACCAGATCGGTCAACACGAGTTGAATCGGCTGGGAGTGCGCTTCGCAGATGCGCAAGGCGTGCTGGCCGTCGCGGGCCTCCAATACCCGGTATCCGTTCTGCACCAGCATCAGACACACCAGGTTGCGAACGGCGTCCCCATCCTCGACGACCAGGATCGTTTCTCTCAAAGAGGTCCCCCGTCTCCCGGTGCTGCTATTGCACGTGCATCGCGTCGCCGAAATACGACAGGATCTGCTCCGAGCAGCGGCGGCAGGACTCCTCTTCATCCGGGTCGCGGGCCTCGCACCGAATCAACTCGCGGTCTTCAAATGCCATGGTTCGTCCGCAAACCCAGTCTTCCCCGTCGCGGATGTGGATATGATTGAACTCTGTCACGCATCCATCCTTAGTGGCCACCGTGTGGTAAGATAACAGTTTCGCAGTCTTGAGGAGATTCTCGTCATATGGCACGAATTTGCGATGTGTGCGGGCGCGGCCCGCAGTTTGGCCACCGGGTCAGTCACGCCCATAACGTCAGCAAGCGCCGCTGGAATTTGAATTTGCAGTCGGTCCACGCAGTGATCAACGGCGCCACCAAGCGGCTGCGTGTGTGCACATCCTGCATTCGCTCGGGTAAGGTCCAGAAAGCCGCGTAGGCAAGCCAAACCGCCTGCTCCACCCCTACCGCTACGAACATCAGATAAACATCTCTTCGTCCTGCGTGGCGTGCTCCGGGGAATGCCGGTTGCCGCCGTGCGCATAGGTGTTCAAGGCCGCCTTGACGCCGGCGACGATGCCGCCGACCTCCTTCACGGGCTTCATGACAGCACTCTTGACGGCCTCGCCTGCGTGGTCCACCTGCTCCACGGTGCGGCCCACGGTCTGATCGATCTGCTCAATCCGGGCTTTGGCGCGCCCGCTCGTGTCGTCGATCAACTCGCCGATGCGCTCGACTTGCTGGCGAACGGCTTTCACGACGACCGAAGTCTCCGCCGTGATTTCGGCAATGCGGGGACGGTTCTCCTCCAACATCTTGCTGGAGCTCGTCAGGAAATTGTTGAAAGCCGTGACTATGCCATCCAAACGGTCCACCAGCGGCCCCAGCTTGGTCTGCGCTTGCTGGCCAGCCTTCGCGGCTTCCTTCCTGGCCACGTATACGGCAACCAAAACCAGCGCCTGGCACACAGCACCGAGGAGCACGCCCACCGCGATCAGCCACCGGAAGACGTCTTCAGGCATACGGAACCCTCCCTGGCATTGGAGTTAGTGAGCCGTTCCTTCCGCGGGCGGCGGCGGCGGTTGCTTCACCGCGTCCCGGTAGGCCTGCTTGCCGGCTTCCATGGCGTCGGCGATAGTGTCCTTCTGGCGGTTCAATGCCTCCTTGCTCTTGGCTAGCAGATCGCTGGCTGAATCCCGCATTTCGGTGCCGCGCTGCTTGAGATAATCGGTACCCTCGCCAGTCTTATCCTTTATGAGCTGGCGCGTATCCGCACCGGATTTTGGGGCGAATAGCATACCGATGCCGATGCCTACGCCGAGGCCCAGCAGGAAACTGGAGAATCCATTCTTGTCCATCTCATTCCTCCCTTTACAGCCTCTAGTATACCTTGCGTCGCCTGGAGGCATGGTAAACTGCAATTCCATTGGAAAGCCCGCCGTATGAAAGAGCGAAAACGCGCTTCTCTGGACGCCGCTGCGCTGTGGGAGTATGCCTTGAGAGTGTTGCGCGGTCGCGCGCACTCGACGGGCGAACTGCGCGAGAAGCTGCGCGGCAAAGCGGAACGCGCAGCCGATGTGGACCCCACCATTGCGCGCCTGAAGGAATACGGCTATCTGAACGATCGGAAGTTCGCCGAGAGCTTCGCCGCGGCGCGCCTGGAAAACGAAGGCTTGGGCAAGACGCGCGTGCTGGCGGATTTGTCGCGGCGGCGGGTGGCGCCGGCGGTGGCGCAACAGACCGTCGGGAAGGTCTACGAGGATGTCAACGAGCAGGCTCTGGCCGAGGACTTTGTGCGGCGCAAGTTTCGCATGAAGTCTAAAGAGAGTCTCTTCCAAGATGCGAAGGATATGGCGTCGGCGTATCGCAGACTGGTGCGGGCGGGGTTTCGATCGGCGACGGCTATCGCGGTGTTGAAGAAGTTCGCGCGCGACCCGGATCTGCTGGATGGGTTCGAGCCGCCGGAAGAAACAGCGGAGGAGTGAGGCGATGAAAAGAATCCTGCTGGCGGCTGTGGTAGCGGCGGCGGCATTTGGGCAGGTGGCGCACCAACACCACGCGCCGGGTTCCGCCGAAGAATACGTCCGGGTCTTGGAAGACCCGCAGCGCGACGCCTGGCAGAAGCCGCACGAGGTGGTGATGGCGCTGGACCTGAAACCCACGGAGACGGTGGCGGATATCGGCGCGGGCAGCGGGTACTTCACGCGGCGGTTGGCGGTGCATGCCGGCAAGGTCTACGCGGTGGACATCGATGCCAAGTTGCTGGAAGCCGCCATGAAAGATGCGCCGAAGAATGTGGAAGCGGTGCTGGCTGCGCCGGACGATCCGAAGCTGCCGGCAGCTTCGGTGGATACCATCTTCTTCTGCGATGTGCTGCATCACATCGAGGGCCGCGCAGCGTACTACCTCAAGCTCAAGAAAGCGCTGAAGCCGGGCGGCCGCATCGTGGTGATCGAGTTTTACAAGAAGCCGCTGCCCTTGGGGCCTCCCGAGAGCATGAAGATTTCCGAAGAGGAACTGCTCAATGAGCTGAAAGCGGCGGGCTTCCGCAAGACCAAGAGCTTCGATTTCTTGCCCTATCAATACTTCATGGTGTTTGAGCGCGCGAATCCATGAGCCCTTGCTCGCGCCGTGGGGCAGGCCCGTGGCCTGCTGCGGCCTCTCAGGCCGCCCGCACCAGTTCGACCAGTTCTGCGATGACGTCATCCGGAAGGCCATCGTGCGTTAAGCTCTCGCACAGAGCTACGAGATCGACCATTCGCGCGAGACGCCGCCAATCGTCCGGTAAGCGGCCGCCAGCGCGCATGTAACCCGTTGAGAAATGCGGTTCGGCGACCGGGCGCGCGGCGCGCTCATAGCGCAGGAAACTGCCCAGGTCCCCGAGCGGCGAGTTGGAAACCGCGAACTCCCAGTCCAGAACCGCAGCCACACGCCATCGTCCGCCGACGCGGCGCAACAGCAGGTTTCGTTTGTTAAAGTCACCGTGAACGAGCGAAGTTTCCGCATCCAGAGCGGCTAACTGCGGCGCCCACGACCACACCAGCGCATGCGTGTGATCGCGCAAATCCGCCGGCACACGCTGTTGCAGGTTCTCCGCGGCGAGACACAGATCGATGAAACGCGGCGTGGGGTCTGCGCCTTCGAGCAGCGGCGCACCGACAGTCGGCCCGGGCGCCAGCCATCCAGGCTTGGGAAACTGAAAGCGGCCGATGGCGGCCAAAATCTCGCCCGCGGCCTGCTCGGCCTGCGCGATGGCCTCCACATCGCCGCTGCGTTTCAGTCCTTTAAAGGTAATGCCTTCGATCCAGCGCGTGAGGGTGAACGGCGGCAGATCCTCCCCGCCGTGCGGCTCCGCATAGATTACTTCCGGCACGGGCACCGAGCCGCCCACTAGCCGCATCAGATCGACCTCTTTCTGGCACAGCGAGGGGTCGTGCTCGTAAATGCGCAGCACCACCGGCGCGGACGCCGGGTCAAGCTGCAGTCTGAAATTCGCGTTGCGCTTGCCATCGCCGAGCGGCTCGCTCGAGAGCACGCGGCAGCCTGGGAAAGCGGCGTGTACGATGCGCTCCAGAACGGGCGCTGGCAGGCTACGGCGCGGCTCGGCGCGCATCCAGCGGGCTTGTTCGGGGGCACCGGGAATCACGCTACTCGTGTGCGCGAACCTGCGCCAGTCTCTCTGCGAGGACCGGCGAAAGACCGGTCTCCATTTCGGGCGTGATGAGTCCGGCTTCGTCGAGATCCTTGAGATGCGTCTGGTCTTTGAGGCGGAAGCTGGTGAGCTTCATGCGGATCAGGCTCGCAAGAGGTATCAAGCGCAGTTCCCTGATTCGCCGGGACATCCCAAGTTCGGGAACTGGCTCAGGATCTTCCGGCCGGACCTTCTCGCCGGCGAAAACAAGGTGGATGGCCCTCCGTGCGGAGGGCTGGTCAGGCCGAACCAGCATGTCAACACCCGCGACATGCCGATGTTTAAGACCGAACGATTCGGCGGCTTTGGCAATCTTCTCCAAGTCGGCGCGGCGCACGGCGATGTCGACGTCCTTTGTAAGTCGTCCGGCGTCCGGCTCGACTTCCTCAACGTATAGGTAGGTCGCGACACCCCCGACGACCCGATATTCAAGTCCCGCGGAGGAAAAAATCCGCTCCACGAGTCCCGCCAGCTCGAATAGTTGCTCCACGCGCTCCTCAAAGAAAGCGTTGATTAAGACCGGCATCGCTCCCATTATCGCATCGTCACGCTTTGACCTTTCTGTCTTCGCGCCAGGCCAGGTTGGCCATGTGCGGACCAGCCACCGCCGCCGCGGCGATCTCGATGGGGCAGTTCGGTTCCTGGCGCGACCGGATGCAATCCAGGAAATTCTGCTGGTGCGCGGTGGCGCTGTCGCGGTCGGGCTCCTGCGCGATCATTTCAGATTTGCCGCTCTGCATCCACGGCGTGGCGGAAGCGCCGTTGTCTTTGTAGAGGCGATAGCCGCTGCGGTCGAGCACCATCGAAGCTTTGTCGCCCAGAAAAGTGACGGACCAGTCCCAATCGTAGGTGCTGCAGTAATCCAGCGTCCACTGCGCCAGGAAGCCGGGATACTCGAAGACGGCCGTGAATACGTCGGGCGCTTCGGCTTCCGGGTTGCCGATGACTTGCCCCTGGCAAACGGCGGAGCGCGGCGGCCCGGAATTCGTCATCCACTGCACGACGTCCATCAGGTGCGTGCCCTGATCGGTCATGTTGCCGCCGGAGTAATCCCAGAATCCGCGCCACCAGCGAAAGCGCTTGGGTTCGAGCGGACGTTTGGGCGCGGAGCCCAGGAACAGGTCCCAATCGAGCTTGCCTTCCAGCGGCGAATTGTCGAGCCATTCGGTGAAGTGCCAGTTCCACATGGGCTTCACCATGGAGATGCGGCCCAGCGCGCCGTCATCCACCAATTGCTTGGCCTTGCGCACGAACGGCATGCTGCGGCGCTGCATGCCGATTTGCACGATTTGTTTGGTCTTGCGCACGGCCTCCACCATTTCGCCGCTCTGCTGGAGATTGAGCGAGAGCGGCTTTTCCTGGTAGACGTCTTTGCCTGCCGCGAGGGCAGCGAGCAGGTGCGGCTTGTGCTGGTGATCGGGCGTGGCGATCACCACGAAGTCGATGCCGGGCTGCGCCAGGAGGTCGTGGTAGTTCACGTAGGCCTTGACGTCTTTCGGCGATTCCGAGCGCGCCCGCTCAAGGGTGGGGTCATAGGCGTCGCAGACGGCGACGCACTGCGCGCCCAGATTCTGAAAGGTCCGGTGCAACCATTGTCCGCGGTTGCCGACCCCGACGATGCCGAACGCCGGACGGTCGTTCGCGCCGCGTACGGCGCTCGGGATAAACAGCGGCGCCGCGGCCAAGCCCTGCAGGAATGCTCTACGGTTGGGTTCCATCAGGACTAATTGTATCCCGTGTCCCCCATCAGCGCCTTTACATGGGCCACCGCCGCGGAAGCCAAGCCGACCAGGCTGTATCCGCCTTCGAGCACCGAGACCAGGCGTCCGCCCGCGTAGGTGTCCGCGATTTCGAGCATCAGCGTTGTGAGGTCGGCGAAATCGGTGTCGGAAAGCGTGAAGCGGCCGAGCGGATCGCCCAGCCGGGAATCGAAGCCGGCGGAGATCAGCACTAGGTCCGGCTGGAAATCACGGGCGGCGGGGACCAGCTTGTCCTGAAAGGCGTCCAGGATTTCGGACCGCCCCGAGCCCGCGGGAAACGGGCAGTTGAGCGTGGCGCCCCGGCCCGCACCCTCCCCGGTTTCATCGGGCCGGCCAGTGCCTGGATACCACGGGTGCTGGTGCGTGCTGAAGCAGAAGACCGAGCCATCTGCGTAGAAGATATCCTGCGTGCCGTTGCCGTGGTGCACGTCCCAATCCGCGATGAGCACGCGCTCGATGCCGTGCCGCCGCTGCGCATAGCGCGCCGCGATGGCCACGTTGTTAAAGATGCAAAAGCCCATGCCGCGATTCGGCGTGGCGTGGTGGCCAGGCGGCCGCACGGCGCAGAAGGCATTTTGCGCGCGCCGTTCGACGACCGCATCCACCGCGTTCAGGACGCCGCCCACGGCCTGGAGCGCGATGTCCAGCGACTCGGTGCCGAGCGGAGTATCGCCGGTCGAGAGCGCTTCGTAACCGCGTGCGACATCGTGCCTGACGACGTCGATGTATTTGCGCGTGTGACAGGCAGCTAACTCGTCTTCAGTGGCGGCGCGCGGCGGGACACGCACCATTTCGGCGGCGAAGTCTTCGTTGTCGAGCGCGGAGAGTATGGCATCGAGCCGCTCGGGCCGCTCGGGGTGACCTGGACCGGGGATGTGGCGCTTATAGAGTGGGTCGGCAAGTAGCGCGGTCATGACAGCTTCCGGCCCAAATCCCGCAACCGCGCACGGCATCTGCGCAGGCTATCCGAATTGATCTCGGCGGCCGCCGGTCTCCAGTGGTCCTGCACGAATTCAAGCATCCGCGAGGTGTAGCCTGGCCCTATTGAGCGGCCGCTTGCCGGCCTTGGAACAAGGTCTCTCCGGATCTCCGCTCTACGCGCTTTTTCCCCCAGCGAAACGAGGACTTGTTTGGGATCGTCCAATTGGTCCGGCCGGGCGGGAATCAAGATCTTGCAGATACCCAGAAATCCCGCCAGCGCTTCCGTGTCGGCTAGCAGCCAAGATTCCAGTTCGCGCACGGCGACGCGAAAACACATCAAATGCGCCCGCTGGGGCAACCAGTTCGCGACCAGTGCGGCTGGGCATTCTGCATCGCGATCCAAATCGACCACGACAATCCAGGGACGGAACCTGGCGTCATGGTTGAACCCGGCGATTCGCTCTTGCAGAAACGCCTTGCCTCTCTGGCCGAAGACCCGGTCGAGGCCGAGATCCAGATCGATGAGGATGCGGCGAAGCACGGCTTCATCCAGTACGCCTTCCACTGCGGCGGAGAAGCACCCGGCCAGACCTGTTGGAGTCATCTGGTTGCGAACAGTGGCAACTGTTCCGCCTTCGCCGGACGTGTGAAAGGCATCACGGCATCGGGAAGTGAGAGTCCGCCCTCTAGGAGGCTCACGATCTGTTGAAAGCGCCTCACCGGACGAACTGTGGTGCCCTCATGTTCCGGTAGCAGCAAAAAAGCTTCGTCCAATCCAATACTCGGATCGGCGAGAATAGATGGAGAGTGCGTGCTGAGGATCAACTGCCGGCCGGTCCGGCTCTGCATACGCGCGAACATCTGAGGCAGGTGTGTGACTACCTCCGGATGCAGTGAAAGCTCCGGCTCTTCCAACAGCAGCGGACCGGAGCCCTCCAAGGTGGCCCATAACAATCCCAGCAGGCGCAATGTGCCATCCGAGAACTGCTCTTCGTTCTGCCAGGCGCCCTGCGGCCGCCAGTGTTCGTACTTGCCTTTCAGGTGCGGCGCCCCGCTGGCCTTGTCGCGATCGAACTGCAATTCCTTAAGCTGCGGCACAGCCACGCGGAGCACCGCTTCGATGCGGCGCAGCCAGGCGTTCCTGGTCTTCTCCGGAGTTCTAGCGATCTGCTCCAGCAGGTCTCCGCCGTAGGGATCATTGCTCCTTCCGATGGAGCGATCCGGATCCCGCACCAACTGTGGCACCACATGCAGATATCGGATTGACCGGAAGAAGTCGGCGACATCCCGGAACTCGCGGTTTACATTGATTTGTTCCAGGTAGGTTTGCGTCAGCCGTTCGGGGTCCTTCTCGTCGTCAGCGTCGGGCCGGGTCCACAGTTCCACGCCGGCGTGAGAAACGCGTTCCTTTTTGATAATCGGCCGGCGCTGGTTATCCTGGGAAAAGCGCAGTTCGTATTCCCAAGCGTTCGGCAAGTCGTGAGATCCAATGTGGACCTCGATGACGATGTCGGGATAGCGGCGTGCGGAAAGGCTACGCAGTTTGGTAACGCCACCCCTCTGAGGGCCGGCGGCTTCTTGAAACCCTCCTCCGACGCTCACAATGTCGTGCAGGAATCGAAAGACGTCAAGTAGGTTGGATTTGCCCGACGCATTGGGCCCCACCAGAAAAACGCGGTTCTGCAGGTCCACATCCACCTGAGTGAAATTCCGCCAGTTCTCAAGACGGAGCCGTCGAAAGATCAAGGTGCTGGAAGCTGCATCTTTCATTAAGACTGCCTTACCCCCACCACGATAACAAATGACAGGCCAGGAGGCCTGTCACACCACAAATTAGACCACGGCGAGTTGGTGGTCGGGGCAGTCCAGGTTCAAGCACTCATACAGCTCGTCGATTAAACCGGTGCCGTGCTCGGCCAGGAATGGCAGGATAGAATACAACCGCTCCTGCAGGTGGCGCTGCGGATAGACCAATCCCGAAAGATAGGAGGCGTCGCGGGCCACGCGGGCATCGCGGGCCATGGTTTCGCGGCCGATCTTGCGCTCCATCTTGCCAACCTGGTAGAGCATCTTCCGGCGGCTCGTGCCGAGGGCAGCGGCGAGCGAAGCGTCGAACCCGGCCAGGTCGCGGATCAGGCGGTCGACGGCCTGCTCCACGGACGATTTGGTTTGCGCCAGGGTGCCGGCGAGAGCCGGAGGGATCAGCCGCGCGGCGATGCGGTCGCGGACCGCATCGTCGCCATGCGTGCAATCGGCGAGCGACAATCCGTAGCGCGTCATCAGCTTTCGGCTGCGCTGATCGAGCAGCGTGAAGCCGGCGCGGTGCAACGCCGCAGGCATGCGGCTCAGAATGGCGCGATAGATGACTTCGGATTGCGCCAGATACGCCAACTCGGCCGGACCGCCGATGTAGGCCACCGTCGGCAGCATGGAGTCTTGCACCACGGGACGCAGCAGCGCGTTGGGTGAAAGCTGGGCGGCGCGATCCATCAATTCTTCGGTCGAGAAGCGGCGGCCATTCTGCAGATAGTCGCGCCCGTAGCGGCGCAGCGTATACCGGCGGCCGTTCTCCAGCAGGAACACGAAGGAAGTCTGGTCCTCCACGTGCACCTGCGCATGATAGCCCGCGGCTTCGAGCGCGCGATTGCGCTCCAGCACCGCGGCGGTCAGATCCGGCGCGGCGGCCAGCGCGGAACGAATCGCCGGAGCGGCCAACTCGCGCATGGCGGGCGACATGGGATCGACGTGCAGCAGCCCGTATTGCGCCAGCAGCCGCTTCAGCAGCGCGCTGAAGGCCTCGCCCATGGTGCGGCCGGGCTGATACGCTTCCTCCACCGCGGCGGAAACCTCGTCGCCGAAGGGCAAGCCGGCCAGCGCCGCACGCAATTGGGCGACGGGTGGCGCGCTCAGGACAAACTGGCCGACGGGCTGGCTGGTGGCCGGCGAGTGGGGTTTTTCCAGCTTGATGGGATGGTGCTCGGTGTCGAACACCCAGCAGTGATTGACTTCGGCGAAGTCGTGGTCTTCGGTCGCCAGCCAGAAGATGGGCACGGCGGGCAGGCCTTGCGCGACTAGGCTGCGCGCCAGTTTCGCCGCCGTGAGAGCTTTGTAAATTGTGTAAGCCGGACCGGAGAACAAGCCGACCTGCTGGCCCGTAACCACTGCCACCGTGCCCTCGCGCGCGAGCAGGTCAAGCTGAGAGCTGCCGCCGTTCTGTTGCCGCAGGGCCGCGACCAAGGCAGCGCGCCGCTCGGCCGGAAAGCGCATTTCGCGGGCAGCGGCTTCGAAAACGCCGGGGTCCGAGGGAAGGTGGGGATAAAAAGACCGGATGCGTTCGGGATGGTAGGTGAAGTCCGCGAAGAGATTGCTGGTGTGCGGCAAATCCGTGTAGCGGACGCAGGTACAGTTCATGGCCGAAGCTAAGAGATGAATTTCAGATGCTCAAAGATGCAAAAGAGCGGACAGGCCAGGAGGCCTGTCCTACCCTGCGGGCAGAATCTTGGTGATGTCGTTGTACAGCACGAAGGCCACCAGCATCATGATGAACACGAAGCCGACTTTGAAAACGGCCTCTTTCACGGACATGCTCATATCGCGGCGCATGACCATTTCGATAATCAGCATGACCACACCGCCGCCATCCAGGATGGGAAGCGGCAGCAAGTTAATGACGGCCAGGTTCAGGCTGACCATCGACATGAGCATGATGAAGGCCGAGGGGCCCTGTTTGGCGGCTTGGCCGGACATCTGCGCAATGCCCACCGGCCCGGTGAGGGATTTTGCGGAAATGCGGCGCTCAATGATGCCCTCCAGGAAGCGGAAAATCAGGCCGGCGCTGCGGGCGTTTTCCTGCACGGATTCGCGCAGGGCAGCGGGCAGCGAGAGGCGCGAGGTGACGATGTTCAACTTGGGCTCGACGTATGCGCCTATCACCCAGCGAGGCTGCCCATCGGCGCTGCTCCATACCGGCTGCACGGTGACCTGCATGGGCTTGCCATTGCGCTGGAGCTCAATCGAGACGGGCTTGCCGCCGCTGCCGCGGATGACCTCGTGGAAGCGCACGGTAGCATGGATCGGATGGCCGCCGGCGCTGAGGATCACATCGCCCTGCTGGAGCCCCACTTTCTGGGCGGGCATGCCCGCGCTGACGGGACCGAGCTGCACTTCCCCTTTCTCGGACCACCCCGCGGATCCCACGCCGGACCGCTCGTCGAGCACGGGCGTAACGGCAGTGTCGAATTGCTTGCCGTTGCGCTCTATGGTCAACTGCATGGGGCGCGCGGCGCTCTCGACCTCTTTGACGATGATATCGTCCCAGGTAGGATTGCGCTCGCTGCCCAACTTGACGATGCGATCGCCTTCCTGGATGCCGGCCTTGGCAGCCGGCGTGTTGGAGGCCACGGCGCCAATGACCGCTCCGCTATCGGCGTCCACCACCTTTTGAAACTTGACCATGTACAGGCCGGTAAGCAGCGCGACAGCCAGCACCATGTTCATGACCGGGCCGGCCAGCACGATGATCAGGCGCTGCCAGCGGGGCTTGGCCAGGAAGCCGCGCGGATCGTTGGCGCTTTCATCGCCGGGCACTTCGCCAGCCATTTTCACGAAGCCGCCTAGGAAGAAGATCAGCGAGACGCGGTAGTCCGTCTCTCCTCTGCGGAAGCCGAACAGGCGCGGCCCGAAACCGAAGCTGAAAGTGTCCACGCGGACATCGAAGAAGCGCGCCGCCCAGAAGTGTCCCAACTCGTGGATGAGAATCATCACGCCGATCAGGATCAAGAACCAGAAAGCGCTTTGAAAAAATGCCATACGATTTAAACCCTTGCCGGAACCGGTTGCGCGGCGGCGGCTTCGCGGCCGGCGAGTTCGCGGGCGATTGCGCAAGCCGTGGAACGCGATTCCTTGTCAATTTCGAGAATGTCGCCCACCGTGCGGGGCTGCCGGTTAGGCATCCGGCTGAGCGTCTCTTCCACTACGGTGGCGATGCCGGGAAACGGGATTTCACCCTTCAAGAAAGCTTCGACGGCGATCTCGTCCGCCGCGTTTAAGGTACAGGTTGCGGAGCCGCCGGCTTCCTGGCACTGGTAGGCCAGCTTAAGCAAAGGGAAGCGGTCGAAATCCGGAGGCGCGAAATCCCAATGACGCGCCTGGCTCCAGTCGATCTTGGGCACCGGCGCCTGCCACCGCTCGGGCCACGTGAGGGCGTACTGTATGGGCATGCGCATGTCGGTCGCAGAGATCTGAGCAAGTACGCTGCCATCGGAATACTCGATCATGGCATGCACGGTGGATTGGGGATGAATCACCACATCCACCTGGGACGGTGTGAAGCCGAACAGCCAGCAGGCTTCGATGACCTCGAAACCTTTGTTCATTAGGGTGGCCGAGTCGATGGTGATGCGCTGGCCCATCCTCCACGTTGGATGATTCAGGGCCTGTGCGGGAGTCACTGAATCCAGCGCATGCTGCGAGGTATTGCGGAAAGGGCCGCCCGAAGCGGTCAGGATCAACCTGGAGACCTGGTCGCGGTTGCCGGCGCGCAGGCATTGGTGGACGCCGTTATGCTCGCTATCGATGGGCAGCAGCTCGGCGCCGCTTTCCTTCACGGCGTCCATGACCAGCCGCCCGCCGGATACCAATACCTCTTTGTTTGCCAAACCTACCCGTTTGCCCAAGCGCAGCGCTTCGTAGGTCGCTTCCAGTCCCGCGACTCCGACAATGGCCGAAATGACCATATCGACCGAAGGGGCAGTAGCCGTCTCGATGAGTGCGGCGGCTCCGCAAGCGAGCTCTGGCCACTTTGGACGCGGCAGTCCGGAATCGGATAGTCTGGCGGCCAGGCGGGCGACCCCTTCGGATGTGGCGAGGACCGCGACCTCGGGACGGAACTCTATGATTTGCTGGAAGATAGCCTCAACATTGTGCCCGGCGGCGAGGGCGTGGACGCGGTAGAGATGACGATTGTGCCGGACGACGTCCAGGGTATTGGCGCCGATGGAGCCGGTCGATCCGAGCAGGGTGAGGCTTTTCATTTCATGCAGATGCGCGGCTGTTGCCATCATAGCATTAAAGCGGGCAGCGGTTAGCGGTTAGCTATCGGCTATCAGCTATCAGCGGTCAGCTTTCAGCATCGCGCTGAGAGATTACTTTGAGTATTGGTTGGCGCTGGATCATAGCTGTTTGGTTCAGCCCCGGCTATGGCTTCCGGCTGCGGTTTGGAGTTTTTCAAAGAGCCAGACGACTCCGGAATTAGAACAACCATTTGCGGACAGCGTGGATATCTCTGCTGCCCGACGTCAGTTAGGAAGTGCTGAACTGCGTGTCGTGCGCGGCCTGGGAGGCCAGGCCCAGGGCACCCCGCCCACGGGCCTGCCCCATAACGGCAGAATCTTTTCGAAGATATTGCGGCCCCGCCGCATCTTCTACTTTGCAAAAAGCTATTCTAAATCCAGTGGGACGGGCCATCCTGGTAGTCGGTCATCGCGGCGCGCGCGCCATGCGTCCGGAAAACACCTTGCCGGGATTTGAATACGCCATCCGGGTGGGCGTGGACGCGCTGGAGATGGACGTTGCCGTTACGCGCGACGACGTAGCCCGGATTTCTCATCGAACTTGCCAGACGAGCGATGGCAAGCGGCAGATATCAAGCGGGATAGGCGGCCGACAGTGGTCGGAGGGCGGAAAACAGTCTGTAAATGCGACGACGTGGCGCA
>Ga0181536_10000210_pt1 | contig 68054 bp, 76 predicted proteins | sample PEATcosm2014_Bin_41_FD_121105 | JGI IMG/M metagenome (GOLD analysis project Ga0181536, IMG submission 121105) | Peatland microbial communities from MTU Mesocosm Facility, Houghton, MI, USA - PEATcosm2014_Bin17_60_metaG | ecosystem: Environmental > Terrestrial > Soil > Wetlands > Peat | place...
AGTGACCGTCACCACGCCGGGCGGGATCTCGGGCACCAAGCCCTACACCTACGACCCCGTCCCGACGCTCACCACGGTCACACCGTCGGCCGGCAAGCTCACCGCCGGGACAGTGGTCACCCTCACCGGCTCGGGCTTCCGCACAGGGGCCACCTCGGTCACATTCGGGTCGGGGAACCACGGCACCACAGTCCACGTGACCGGCACAACCACCCTCACCGTCAAGGCCCCCGCTCACGCAGCCGGGACCGTGACAGCGACCGTCACCACGCCGGGCGGGACCTCGGGCACCAAGCACTACACCTACGACCCGGTCCCGACGCTCACCACGGTCTCGTCGTCGACCGGCAAGACCACCGGCGGCACACTGGTCACCTTGACCGGCACCGGGTTCGTCTCGGGCGCCACGGTCTCCTTCGGGGGGACGGCCGGGACGACAGTCACCGTCGGCAGCACAACCTCGCTCACGGTGAAGGCCCCCGCCCACGCAGCCGGAACGGTCACAGTGACCGTCACCACGCCGGGCGGGACTTCGGGCAGCGGTGAGCACTACACGTTCACGGTGACACTCGCGCCGGGCAAGGACATCGTGTACGTCCCGGCAGGTACGACCACCGTCACATACACCCTCTACGGCGCCGGCGGCGGCGGCGGCGCCTCGACAGGCGCAAAGACCGGCGGCACCGGTGGAGCCGGCGCCGAGATCAAGGGCAAGATCACCCTGTCGAGCAACCCGACGGGCATCACCCTCACAGTGATCGTGGGCACAAGCGGCAAGGCCTCGGCCACGGCGACCGGCGGGAGCGGTGGTGGCTGCGGAACGGGCTGCACCGACCCGGCCGTCGGCGGGAGCGGGGGAACCAACGCCACAAACCACCACTACGCGAGCGGCGGCGGGGGCGGCGGCAGCATCATCGAGACCTCGACGGGGACCGACGTGGTGGTCGCCGGGGCCGGTGGCGGCGGCGGGGCCGGGGTCAAGACAAACGGCGGGGCCGGCGGCCACGCGGGCATCTTCGGCTCCAACCCGGCCACCAGCCCGGCCAGCACCGCTACGGCCGGCGTCAACGACAAGGGGTCGACGTCCTGCGCCCACACAGGCGGGACAGGCGGTGCCGGCGGGGGCGGGACGACGTCGGGGACCACACCGTTCAACGCCACCGGCGGCTGCTTGGGGACGAGTGACACCGGCCCAGGGCACAAGCCCGGCACCCAGGGCCAGCCGACGTCGGCCGCTGCCGGTCCTGGCGGTGGCGGGACCGGCGGCAACAGCGGCGATGGACCGACCGGCGGCGGCGGTGGTGGTGGGTGGGCAGGCGGCGGCGGGGCAGGCGGCGGCGCGCCGAACGGCGGATCCGGCGGCGGTGGCGGATCGAGCTACTACAAGAGCTCCACCTCGGTCACATCGATCACCATCACGACCACCGTGACGACATCGTCAGTGCCCTCGAGCGGTTCGTTCGCCCTGGGAGGCACCGCAACCAACAACGGTGACCCGGGCCACGCCTTCCTGAGCGGCACGGGGGTCACCACGGTGACAACGCCGACGATCTCTTCCTTCACCCCGACGTCGGGGTCGGCCAGCGGAGGGACGACAGTGGTTGTCACGGGAACGAACTTCACCGACATCACGTCGGTCAAGTTCGGCGCGACATCGGCCACAACCTTCACGGTCACGAGCACGACGACCCTCAAGGCGAAGACGAAGAGCCATGCCGCTGGCCCATTCACCATCTCGGTTCACAACCCGGCCGGGACCGCCACGTCGACCAGTGACTACACATTCGTCGTCGCTCCCACGGTCACGTCGTTCTCGCCGCACACAGGCGTGCCGGCCGGCGGCACGCCCGTCACCATCAACGGGACGAACTTCACCGGAGTGAGTGCCGTCAAGTTCGGCACAACATCGGCCGCCAGCTACACGGTCACAAGCTCGATCAAGATCACGGCCACGACCCCCGCCCATGGGGCCGCCACAGTCCCGATATCGGTCACCAACGCCGCCGGAACAGGCACGTCGGGCACAAAGTTCAGGTTCACCTGACATGGTTCCGCGACCAGTGAAGAACGTGAGACTCGCACACCCGCATTGCGGCCGCCGGCGCTCCGGGATCACGAGGACGGTCGCCACGCGATCCGGGGAGGCGGCCCCTGCCAGCCCGGCCGACCGGACACGCCCGATCCCCACCATCCGGCCCGGCGCAACCGGGATCACAGGGCCGGAGCACCGGCGTACTGGCCCCTCGGGCCTCATTGGCCACCTGCGGGCGGTGGTCACATGAAGTCGGGTACCCGCCGTTCAAACGGGCGCTGGGCCCGATCGCAGATCGGCCCGTGGTGCAGGTGCTCGGGGAGCGAGTCCGCACCTTCGGGGCGCGGCAGCGCCGATGAGGGCTTCACGCTCGTCGAGGCGATGCTGTCGATGCTCATCATGTCGGTCGTCCTGGCCCTGTTCGTGCCGACCCTGCTCGTCTTGACCCACGGCCAAGCGGCAGTCGGAGCACTGGCCGATGCCAACACCGAGGTCCAGCCGGCCCTCCAGCAGCTCCAGAACCAGGTGAACTCGGCCAGCGTCCTCTACGACCCGACCAACAACCCGAGCTCCTACTACAACGCCACAGTCACAAGGGAAGGCGTGGGCGGAGAGGGGTTTGCCCTGCTGCTCTACACCGCCTCGTCGACCACTTCGCTCGAGTGCAGCCAGTGGCGTGTGTACTCGTCCTCGCTGCAGGTCCGCGAGTGGAACCCCACACACGCGCCCGCAACACTCCCGTTCAAGAACGTCGCCCACGGAGTCCTGGTGGTCAACAGCACCGCATCGCACAGCCCGCAGCCCCCCTTCCAGCTCGAGGGGACGTCCGCTCCACAGGACGAGGCGCTGGTGGTGACACTCCGACTGAGCCCGAGCAAGAAAGGGGCGCAGTTGCAGTACAAGACCGCCGACACCGTAGAGGGCGTACCGACGACGAACACCGAGGCGTGTGCCGTCCCTCCGGCCTCACCCAAGCCCGCCCCGACCATCACCTCGTTCAGGCCGGTCTCGGGCCCGACGTCGGGCGGCACCACAGTGACGATCACCGGGACCCACCTGACAGGGGCCTCGGTCAAGTTCGGCACGACATCGGCCGCAACCGTCCACGTCACAAGTTCCACGACCATCACGGCCAGGACCAGGGCCCACGCGGCCGGCGGGGTCACCATCACGGTCACCACCACCGGCGGGACGGTCACCAGCTCTTCGCTGAGCCCGAGCCAGTACACCTTCGTGGCTGGGCACTGACGATGCGACGCGCCCCCTTCCCCGGCCGATCGGCGTCCAACCGCCGGCTGGACGCCAGGTCCGCCCACGGCGCCGACAGCGGCCAGGCACTGATCGTGGTCATCATTCTGTTGACGGTCGTGGCCGTGCTCACGCTCGTCGCCATCACCGACAGCGTCTACAGCACAACCACCACCACGAAGGCTGCGACCACTATCGATGCGAACTCAGCGGCCAGCGCGGGTGTCGCGGCTGCACTCTACGACGTCTCGAAGGGGACATACTTCTGCCAGCACGCGACAACCAAGCTCACGACAGGCGCCTTCCACCACACAGACGAGCTGAACGAGTACCGGTTCAACGTGGTCTACTACGACCAGTACGCCGACCCGGAGCCGACACCAGCGCCCACAACACAACCCACATCGATTACCGAGAGATGCGTGGCGACAAAGCTGCCCACTGGCGTCACGTTCGGCGCAGCGGTCATCACGGCGACGGGTACGTCGAAGACCGCGGCCAAGACCTCCAAGGCTGAGATCGAAGAGCTGGTGAGGACCTACCCACTGGACCCCAGCTACGTGCTCTACTCCGGCAGCTCATCCGGCCTCAACCTGTCTCGAGTCCAGATGTTCGCCACAACCAGTCCGAACAACACCTTCACAAACACAGGGATCATCTACTCGGCCAGTGGCGTGACAGACGTCGTGACGTCGGCTCCGGCGAATTGCCTCGACGCAGCCATCGACGCGCACGGCACGATCAACTTCAAGGGCGGCGCGTGCTCGCACGCCTCCCTCTACGCCACCAAGACAATCACGCTGTCCGGCGCCAAGATCTACGCCAACGTCAACGTCGCCAGCGGCAACGTCACCATGTCATCCACCACCGTCTTCGGCGACGTGGAGGCCACCGGGCACATTCCCGAAGGCAACATCGTCCTTTGCCCGGTTCCGCCGACGCGCAACGCCGCGTGCACCGGGCTGGCCTCAGGCGACAGCGACGTGGGAGGGTCGCCCCCGGGCGGGACACCCACCACCAGCAACGCCGACGCCAGCAACTCCGTGACGGTGGGGACAACGTCGGAGGGAGATCGGTGCCCGGGTCCGGTCAGCTCCGGTGGCGACGAGGTCACGGGGTGCGTCGAACCCGACGACACAGCGTTCACGGTCAGCCCGCCGAAGACCGTGCCCTTGCCGAAGGTCATGGCTCCGCTGGGGAGCGGCACCACGGCCCAGAAGATCGCCTACACACTTTGGACAAAGGCAGGGTACGCCGTGGAGACAACCACGGAGTGCACCGGGACAGGAGCCGGCACCCTGGTCTCGGACATCGACAACGCCACCAGGAACACGGTCATCGTCGCCAAGTGTGCGGTGACCTTCCCGGCCGGCTCGGCCACCACCGCCACGCTCAAGCACAACGTGGCGATCTTCGCCCCGGACGGAATCACCGTGAATTCGGGCTTCACTTTCAAGTTGACAGCTTCCACACTCCACCTCTACTTCATGGTGCCGACGACAAACAGCGGCACGTGCAACGTGACCTTCGGCTCCGGGAGCGCCGCCGACTTCCCCTCCGGGGGAGGCGGGGGACCGGGCGGTGCGACACACAGCATCCAGACCTTCGTCTTCACCCCATGCGGACTGTCGATCGACGACGGTGGCTCGTTCACCGTGAAAGGGGTGCTCGTGGTCGGGTCCCTGTCGATCACAAACGCCACGACGCTCACACTCCGGCACTCCTCGTTCATACCGCCCGACTTCTCCTACGGCTACCAGCCCCTCGCCATCACGCGCTACCTGGCCAAGGGCTGACCAGAGGCGGTCGGGCGGGGACCGCTCCCCGCGTCCTGGCCGTGACGGGCCTCGGCACACTGCCCCGGGACCGCCAGGCACGGCGCGGTGTGCGCTCCCTCGAGCTTCCCGGGGAGGTGCGCCGACCGGACCGCTGCGTGGGCGCGCACGCACGCCGGCAACGGCCCTGGGCGGGCGAACCCCGGTGGCACCGTCGCCCGGCCCGCGGCCTCCTGGCGCAAGCTGGAGCATCGCTCGTTGGTGGGGACTCGAGGCGAGGGAAGGGCACGGACGGCCCCGGAGACGTCGAGGTGAGGGAGGCCCGCGGGGTGGGGCTCGCCTGCGCGACGTCGTCGGTGGCCGGTCTCGAGCGCCGCTCCCGGCCCCCAGGGGAGCCCGCCCGCCGGGGTGATCTCCGAGCCCATGTCGCCTTCGGCGCCCACGCGCTCACGGGCCCGCCCGGGGCGCAATGACTCCCCGGCGGCCGCCACGAGGGCGCGGTGGCGGTGCGGTCGGTCGAGCGGGCTGCCCCAAGTCTCGCGCTCGGGGAGCACCCCCCGGTCCTCGGACGGCCGGTGCGAGCCGACGCCGAGCGACCTGGGCTCGTCGGTGGCGGCGGTGCGGAAGGACCGTCGGGCACCGGGCCGTCGATCGGCGCGGTGCCAGGCCGATCACGAACCGGGGTCCTGTGACCGGTGGTGCCCGGGAGCGGCACTCGCCCGTCGGACCCGGGTGCCGGGCTCGGGGTCGGCCGGCTGCACGCCGACCCTCCCATTGACGTGCCCGCCCTGGGCCCGCCGAACGTCGGCCGGCCTGCGCCCCGCCGCCGCCGGCGGGTGCGAGTAGGGCCGCCACGGGAGGCCAGGTGGGCGCCCCATCACCACCTCCCACCCCCCTGCACCGTCGGGGGCCGTGGGCTCCCTGCCCGTCCACGACGTCCTCGTCCCCCGTTGCGCCCCCGGAGCCGCCCGCAACCGGGGGCGCTCCCCGGGCCGTTCCCCGGCGGACGGGACAGCCCGGCGGGCACGGCGGTAGTGTCGGAGCCGAGCGCCCGTGCGGGACGGGCCGGAGACGGGAGGTCAGACGTGTCCCAGCCTATTGACGACCACTTCCTCTTGAAGTACCGCGAGCTGCTGGACGCCGAGGACGCGGCGTTCGACGAGCTCGAGCACGCGTGCGAGGAAGGGGACCGGCTCCACTTCGACCAGGAGCTGGCCGTCTGGCAGGACGCACTGGCCCGCAAGGTGACCTTCCTGGCCAACGCCGGCTTCGCCGTGCCCCAGCCGGTCACCTGACCCCGGGGCCCTCCCCGGGGCTCCCCTCAGCCGAGCAGCCCCATCGCCGCCACCTCGTCGCGCTCGGAGAGCAGCTCCTCGGTGGTGAGGCGGACCCGCTCGGCGGCGAACCCGTCGTGCTCGACCCCCTCGACCACCGACCACCCGCCCTTGCCGTCGGCGGCGACCGGGAAGCCGAACTGGAGCCCCTCGGGCGTGCCGTACTGGCCGGAGCTGGCCACGGCCACCGACACGCAGTCGCCCTCGGGGGTGGGGGCCAGCAGCCCGGCCACGGTGTCGATGGCCGCGTTGGCCGCCGAGGCGGCCGACGAGGCGCCGCGGGCCTCGATGATGGCCGCCCCGCGCTTCTGCACGGTGGTGATGAACTCGCCCTGGAGCCAGTCCGTGTCGGTGATCACCTCGGGCACCGGGCGGCCGTCGATCCGGGCGGTGGCGAAGTCGGGGAACTGGGTGGACGAGTGGTTGCCCCAGATGGCCAGGTTGGTGACCGAGGAGACCGGCACCCCAGCCTTCTTGGCCAGCTGGGTCTGCGCCCGGTTCTGGTCGAGGCGGGTCATGGCGAACCAGCGGTCGGCGGGGACCTCGGGGGCGTTGGACCGGGCGATGAGGCAGTTGGTGTTGCAGGGGTTCCCCACCACCAGGACGCGCACGTCGGCGGCGGCGTGCTCGGCGATGGCCCGCCCCTGGGGCTTGAAGATCCCGCCGTTCACCCCGAGCAGGTCGCTGCGCTCCATGCCCGCCTTGCGGGGCACCGAGCCGACCAGGAGGGCCCACGAGGTGCCGTCGAAGGCGGTCTTCAACTCCGAGGTGGCCTCCACCCCGGCCAGGAGGGGGAAGGCGCAGTCGTCGAGCTCCATGACCACCCCCTCCAAGGCCTTCATGGCCGGCTCGATCTCGAGCAGGCGGAGGACCACCGGCTGGTCGGGGCCGAGGAGCTGCCCGGAGGCGATCCGGAAGAGGAGCGAGTAGCCGATCTGGCCGGCGGCGCCGGTGACGGTGACGTGGAGCGGGTTCTTGTCTGCCATGGCCGCCACGTTACGCGTGCGGGGCGGGGCGGTCGAACTACAGCCGCTCCACCACGGCCCGGGCGAACTCCGAGCACTTGACCTCGGTGGCCCCCTCCATCTGCCGGGCGAAGTCGTAGGTGACGACCTTGTCGGCGATGGTGGCCTCCAGGGCCCGGACGATGTCGTCGGCCGCCGCCTGCCACCCCAGGTGCTCGAACATGAGCACCCCCGACAGCAGCACCGAGCCGGGGTTGACCTTGTCCTGGCCGGCGTATTTGGGGGCCGTGCCGTGGGTGGCCTCGAAGATGCCGTGGCCGGTCACGTAGTTGATGTTGGCCCCCGGGGCGATGCCGATCCCCCCCACCTGGGCGGCCAGGGCGTCGGAGAGGTAGTCGCCGTTCAGGTTGGTGGTGGCGATGACGTCGAAGTCCGTGGGGCGGGTCAGCACCTGCTGGAGGGTGATGTCGGCGATGTTGTCCTTCACCAGCAGCTTGTCCCCGGGCTCGCCGGCGCAGTCGTCCCACCCCACGGCCACGTCGGCGAACTCCTCTTTGACCAGGTCGTAGCCCCACTGGCGGAAGGCGCCCTCGGTGAACTTCTGGATGTTGCCCTTGTGAACCAGGGTGACCGACTTGCGGTCGTGGTCCAGGGCGTAGCGGATGGCCGCCCGGATGAGCCGCTTGGACCCGGTGACCGAGATCGGCTTGATGCCCACCCCCGAGTCCGGGCGGATCTCCCAGCCCAGCTGGTCGTGGAGCGTGGCGATCAGGCGCGTGGCCTCCTCGGTGCCCTCCTGGACCTCGAGGCCGGCGTAGATGTCCTCGGTGTTCTCCCGGAAGATGACCATGTCGACCAGCTCGGGCCGCTTGACCGGCGAGGGGACGCCGGTGAACCACCGGACCGGGCGCAGGCAGACGTAGAGGTCGAGGATCTGGCGGAGCGCCACGTTGAGCGAGCGGAACCCGCCCCCGATCGGGGTGGTGAGCGGCCCCTTGATGCCGATCAGGTACTCCCGGAAGGTGGTGATCGTCTCCTCGGGGAGCCAGTCCCCGGTCTCGTTGAACGCCTTCTCGCCGGCCAGGACCTCGAGCCACTCGATCCGCTTTGTGTGCCGGGCCGCCGCGGCGTCCAGCACCAGCTTGGCCGCCGGCCAGATGTCCACCCCGGTGCCGTCGCCCTCGATGAAGGGGATGATCGGCTCGTCGGGGACGTGCAGCACCCCGTCGGGGCCCATGGTGATCTTCTCTGCCATGGCCCCGAGCCTACGGCCCAGGGTCCCTGCGCCCCAATCGGGGGCCCGGGGCCCTCAGCCGGCCGCGCTGAGCTCGGGGGCGAGCCCCAAGTGGGCGTAGATCTCGCGGGTCGCGCTCGACCGGTTGAGCGTGTAGAAGTGCAGGCCCGGGGCCCCCGAGTCGAGCAGCGCCCGGCAGAGGCCGGTGGCCATCTCGACCCCGGCCTCGCGCACCGCCTCCTTGCCCCCGGCCCGGTCGGCCGCCTCCAGGCGCTCGACCGCCCAGGCGGGCACCGGCGCCCCCATGGTGGCCATGCGGGGGACCGAGGAGAGCGAGGTCACCGGCATGATCCCCGGCAGGACCGGCTTGTCGATCCCCAGGGCCGCCAGGTCGTCGACCAGGGAGCGGTACTCGGCGACCTCGAAGAAGAACTGGGTGACGGCGAAGTCGGCCAGGGCCAGCTTCTCGGCCAGCCGGGCGCGGTCGGTGGCGAGGTCGGGCGAGGCCGGGTGGCCGGCCGGGTGGGCGGCCACCCCGATGGAGAACCCGCCCACCGCCCGGGCCAGCTCCACCAGCTCGAGCGCGTGGGACAGCTCGCCGGGGCCCTCGGCCGGGTCGGCCGGGGGGTCGCCCCCCAGGGCCATCAGGTTCTCCACCCCGGCCTTGCGGTAGCTGACCAGGATGTCGGCCAGCTCGAGGCGGCTGTGGGCCACGCAGATCAGGTGGGCCATCGGGGTGAGGGCGGTGGTGTGGAGCATCCCGGTCACCAGGTCGAAGGTGCGCCGGCGGGACGCCCGCCCGCCGCGGTAGGTGACCGAGACGAACGAGGGGTGCAGGGGCTCGAGGTCGCGCAGCGTCGCGGCCAGGGTCGCCAGCTCGGCGTCGCTCTTGGGCGGGAAGAACTCGAAGGAGTAGGTGGGGCCGGCCGCCAGCAGGTCGGCGATGCGCGTCACGGCACCGAATCTACCCTTCAGGCGCCGCCGGCCCGCCCGAAGTCGTCCTCCAGCCGGACGATGTCGTCCTCGCCGAAGTAGTCGCCCCGCTGGACCTCGACGAAGACCAGGTCGGTGTCGCCGACGCCCTCGATCCGGTGGGCGGCCCCGACCGGCACCTCGACCGAGTCCCCCGGCCCGACCTCGCGCCCGGAGCCGTCGACGGTCACCAGCCCCCGGCCGCTGACCACGAACCAGTGCTCGGCCCGGCGGGCGTGCCGCTGGTAGCTGAGGCGCTTGCCCGGCCGCACCACGATCCGCTTCACCTTGTGGTCGGGGGCGCTGTCGTCGAGGACCGTGTAGTCGCCCCACGGCCGCTCCTCGTGCTCGCCGGTCACGCCACCCGCTCCGCCGCCCGCACCGCGTTGCGCAGCAGCATGGCCCGGGTCATGGGGCCCACGCCGCCGAGGCGCGGGGTGATCCACCCGGCCACCTCGGCCACCGCCTCGTCGACGTCGGAGAGGAGCTTCTTGCCGGCCCAGCTCGTCCCCGCCCCCACCACGGCCGCCCCGGGCTTCACCATCTCCTTGGTCACCAGGCCGGCCCGCCCGGCCGCCGCCACCACCACGTCGCCCTGGCGGACGATGGCGGCGAGGTCGTCCACCCCGGTGTGGACGACGGTGACCGCGGCGTTGCACCCCGGCCGCTTGGAGGCGAGCAGCACGGCCAGGGGGCGGCCGATGGTCAGCCCCCGCCCGATGATGACCACGTGGCGCCCCTCCACCGGGACCCCGAAGGCGTAGAGCAGCTCGACGATGCCGGCCGGCGTGCAGGGCAGCGGCCCGGGCCTGCCCATCAACAGCTTGCCCAGGTTGACCGGGTGGAGGCCGTCGACGTCCTTGACCGGGTCGACGGCCAGCAGCACGCGCTCCTCGTCGAGCCCGTCGGGCAGCGGGAGCTGGACCAGGTAGGCGTGGACGGCCGGGTCGGCGTTGAACCCCCGCACCGCCGCCTCCACGTCGCCCTGGGTGGCGGTGGCCGGCAGGTGCTGGTGGAAGGAGGCGATGCCGACCTCGGCGCAGTCCTCGTGCTTCATGGCCACGTAGCGGGCGCTCGGGCCGTCGTCGCCCACCAGGATCGTCCCCAGCCCCACCCGCACCCCCTCGGTGCGCAGGCGGGCCACCCGCTCGGCCACCTCGGCCCTGATGCGGGCGGCGAGGCCCTCCCCGTCCAAGAGCACCGCAGTCATCGGATCAGTGCCGGAAGTGCCGCTCTTGGGTGTGGACCATCGCCAGGCCGGCGGCGTCGGCCGCCGCCGTCACCTCGTCGTCGCGCACCGAGCCGCCCGGCTGGACGACCGCCGCCACGCCGGCCTTGGCGAGCACCTCGAGGCCGTCGGGGAACGGGAAGAAGGCGTCGCTGGCCGCCGCCCCGCCGGCGGCCCGCGCCCCCGCCTTGGCCACGGCGATCTCCGCCGCCACCACCCTCGACTGCTGCCCGGCACCCACCCCGACGGCCTGGCCGCCGTGGACGACCGAGATGGCGTTGGAGGTGGTCCGGCCGCACACCCGCCAGGCGAGCACCAGGTCGAGCCACTGGGCCTCGGTCGGGACCGCCCTGGTCACCACCTTCCAGGTGGCGGGGTCGGACAGGAACCGGTCGGCCTCCTGCACCAGCACCGAGGAGCCCAGGGCCCGCAGCTGGCGGACGATCGGCTCGGGGGCCGGGGCGCAGAGCAGCCGGGTGGCCTTGCGCTTGGCCACCAGGCGCTCGACCGCTTCGGGATCGAAGGACGGGGCCACGATCACGTCGGCCTGGGGCCCGGCCGCCACCGCCTCGGCCAGGGCGGCCGTCACCGGCCCGCCGATGGCCACGATCCCGCCGAAGGCCGAGGTGGGGTCGCACTCCAGGGCGCGCTCGTAGGCGGTGACCAGGTCGTCGGCCACGGCGGCCCCGCACGGGTTGGCGTGCTTGATGATGGCCACCGCCGCGGTGAGGGCCGGGTCGCGTCCCCCCGCGTCGGCGGCCAGCTCGTGGACGAGCCGCCAGGCGGCGTCGGTGTCGAAGATGTTGAGGTAGGAGAGGGCCGTCCCGGCGTGCTGGACGACCGCGTCCCACCACGTGGCCTCCCCGGCCACCCGGTAGCGGGCGCCGGCCTGGTGGGGGTTCTCGCCGTAGCGGAGGGTCCCGGCCCGCTCCAGGGTCAGGTGGAGGGTCTCGGGCAGGACGGCGTCGGCGGCCGCGCCCGCAGGGACCGGGGCCGGGGCCCCCTCCCCCGCAGAGTCGAACCAGGCCACGATGGCGGCGTCGTAGGCGGCGGTGTGGGCGAAGGCCGCCCGGGCCAGCCGCCGGCGGGTGGCGGCCGAGAGAACGCCCTCCCGGCGAAGCTCCTCGAGGACGCCGGGGTAGTCGTCGGGGGAGGTCACGATCCCCACGTGGGCGTAGTTCTTGGCCGCGGCGCGCACCATGGTGGGGCCGCCCACGTCGATCAGCTCGACCGAGGGGTCCTTGGCGAACGGGTAGAGGTTGCAGACCACCAGGTCGATGGGGTCGATCCCCTGGGCCTCGAGGTCGGCCAGGTGGCCCGGGACCGACCGGTCGGCCAGGATCCCCCCGTGGATGGCCGGGTGGAGGGTCTTCACCCGGCCGCCCAGCATCTCGGGCGAGCCGGTCACCTCGGCCACCTGGCGGTGGGCGATCCCGGCCTCGGAGAGGGCCGACGACGTGTTGCCGCTGGCCACCAGCTCCCACCCGAGGTCGGCGAGGCCGGCGGCCAGATCGAGGAGCCCCGCCTTGTCGTAGACCGACAGGAGCGCCCTCACGCCCGCCCCTCCCCCACCACGACCGGCCGGGTGAGCCGCTCGAGCGACCCGGTGGCCGCCAGCTCGTCGAGGGCCCGCAGCACGGTGGCCGGGTAGAGGCGGCGCTCGACCTCCTTGATCCGCTCGTGCAGGGTCTCGACCGTGTCGCCGTCCGCCACGGCGACCTCCTCTTGGGCCAGGATCGGCCCGGCGTCCATCTCCAAGGTGGCCACGTGCACCGTGCACCCGGTCACCTTCACCCCGGCCCGGAGGGCGTCGGCCACCCCGTGCCACCCCGGGAAGGCGGGCAAGAGGGCCGGGTGGGTGTTGAGGATCCGGCCCCCGAAGGCGGCGTGGACCGGCTCGTCCAAGACGGTGCCGAACCCGGCCATGGCCACCAGGTCGGGGGCGTGAGCGGCCAGCACGGCGGTCAGGGCTTCGGTGTACCCCCGCCGGTCGAAGCCCGGCCCGAAGCCGCCCCAGCTCCGGCGGTCGACCAGCTCGGCGGGAACCCCGGCCCCCCGGGCGATCTCCAGCCCCGCACAGGGGCGGTCGGAGACCACGACGGCCACCGGCACGCCGGCGTCGAGCATCGCTTGCAGGATCGTCCCGCTGCCCGAAACCAGTACCGCCACGCGCACGGCGCCACGCTACCAACGCCCGGGCAGGTCCCCGACCACCGCCGGGGCCGGGGGATAGGGTGCGGCTGACCAGCCGGGCGGGGCGCGGCCCGCCCGGCCAGACCCCGGGAGGACCCGCCGTGGGACAGACCGCCGACCGACCCTCCGACCGCCTGCGGTCCCGCCTGACCGCGGCCGCCCTGGCCGCCCTGGCCCTGGCCGGCACGGTCGGGGCGGGCGCCGGCGGGGCCGGGGGGGCGGGGGTCGCGCGGGCGGCGCTCGCCCCGGGGAAGATCGACCACATCGTGGTCATCGAGCTCGAGAACGAGGGCTACCAGACCACCTTCGGCCCGCACTCGGCGGCCACGTACCTGAACAAGGTCCTGCGCCCCAAGGGCGAGCTGCTGGCCGACTACTACGCCATCGGCCACGTCAGCCTGGACAACTACATCGCCCAGGTCTCGGGAGAGGCACCCACCCGGATCACCCAGGCCGACTGCGCCGGCGGGTTCGAGAACGTCACACCGGGCACCCCCACCACCGGGGGCCAGGTGGTGGGGCAGGGCTGCGTCTACCCGCCCGGCGTCCAGACCATCGCCACACAGCTCGACGCCAAGTACCCCCCGAACCCCAGGACCCACGTGGCCTCCTGGCGGGGTTACGAGGAGCAGATGGGCGACACAGCCGCCCGCGACGGCGGCGTCTCGGACCCCACGGGCGGGACCGACTGCGCCCACCCCGCCGTCGGCGGGGCCACCGCCTTCATCGCCACCCCCACCGACCAGTACGTCACCCGGCACGACCCGTTCGTCTGGTTCCACTCGATCATCGACACAGCGGCGCTCTGCGACGCCAACGTGGTGCCGCTCGGGCCCCTGGACCGATCCGGGGTGCCCAGCCCGGCCGGCCACCTGGTCCGGGACCTCGCCCACGCCGCCACCACCCCCCGGTTCGCCTTCATCACCCCCGACGTCTGCGACGACGCCCACGACACACCGTGCACCGGCACCAACAGCACAGGGACCCACCAAGGCGGCCTGGTCGGGGCGGACGACTTCCTCCGCCACTGGGTGCCGACCCTCCTGGCCTCCCCCGCCTACCGCTCGGGCTCCCTGCTGGTGGTCATCACCTTCGACGAGGCCGACGTCGACCCCACCACCAACCCCACCTACGCCGCCGCCTGCTGCCACGAGCAGCCGGGCCCCGACACCACGGCCCCGGGCAGCCTCTCGGCCACCGACGCCCAGGCCCCGGGGGGTGGCCGCATCGGCGCCCTCCTCTTGAACAGCCGGTACGTCAAGCCGGGCAGCGTCGACACCCACGCCTACAACCACTACTCGGCGCTGCGCAGCTACGAGGACCTGCTCGGGCTCACCACCGGGGGCAGCGACGGCGAGGGCCACCTCGGCTTCGCCGGGGCGGTGGGGCTCCGGCCCTTCGGCACCGACGTCTTCAACCGCTCGTAGCCGCTAGAGCCCCTTCACGATCTCGACCATGGCCAGGCCGGCCTCGGTCGGGTTCTGGGCGACGGTGACCCCGGCCTCGGAGAGGGCGGCCATCTTGGCCTGGGCCGTCCCCTGCGAGCCCGAGATGATGGCCCCGGCGTGGCCCATCTTGCGCCCGGGGGGCGCGGTCACCCCGGCCACGTAGGACACGACCGGCTTGGTCACCCGCTCGGCGATGAAGGCGGCCGCCCGCTCCTCCTCGGACCCGCCGATCTCGCCGATCATCATGACCGCCTTGGTCTCGGGGTCGGCCTCGAACGCCTCGAGGCAGTCGATGAAGTTGGTGCCCGGCACCGGGTCGCCGCCGATCCCCACGCAGGTGGTCTGGCCCACGCCCTGCTGGGAGAGCTCGTGGAGGGCCTGGTAGGTGAGGGTGCCCGACCGGCTGACGATGCCCACCGGGCCCCCGGGCAGGGCGATGTCGCCCGAGGTGATCCCGATGTTGCACTTGCCCGGCGAGATGATCCCCGGGCAGTTGGGCCCGAGCAGGCGGGTGCCGGGGAACTCCTGGACCAGGCGGTTGTAGGCCAGGGCCTCGTCCTGGGCCGGGATCCCCTCGGTGATGCAGACCACGAAGGAGATGCCGGCCGCCGCCGCCTCGAGGATGGCCGCCGCGGCGTGCGGCGGGGGCACCGAGATGAACGACGCCGTGGCGCCGGTGGCGGCCACCGCCTCGACCACCGAGGCGAAGACCGGGATCCCCTCGATCTCCTCGCCCCCCCGCTTGGGGTTGGTCCCGGCCACCACCTTGGTGCCGTAGGCGCGGTTGCGCAGGCCGTGGAAGAGGCCCTGGCTGGTCGGGCTGATCCCCTGGATCACGACCTTGGTCGTCTCGTCGACGAAGATGCTCACGTCTGCTCCTCGCTCTAGCGCTCGCCGCCGGCCAGGGCCACGGCCTGCCGGGCGGCGTCGATCATGGTGGGCTCGGCCCGCAGGCGGTCCGAGAGGTGGGGGGCGAGCAGGGCCCGGCCCTGCTCGGCGTTGGTGCCGTCGAGGCGCAGCACGATCGGCGAGCGCAGGTCGACCCGGGCCAGGGCGTCGATGACCCCCTTGGCCACCTCGTCGACCCGGGTGATCCCCCCGAAGATGTTGACCAGGATGGACTTCACGGCCGGGTCGGCGTTGATGACCTCCAAGGCGGCGGCCATCACGTCGGCGTTGGCCCCGCCCCCGATGTCCAAGAAGTTGGCGGCCGACCCGCCGACCTGGTTGACCACGTCGAGGGTGCTCATGGCCAGGCCGGCCCCGTTGGCGATGATGCCCACCGTGCCCGACAGGCCGATGTAGTTGAGCCCCTTCTCCTTGGCCATGCGCTCGCGGGGGTCGTCGGTCTCGGTGCCGGCGTACTCGGCCCACTCGGGGTGGCGGAACGTGGCGTTGTCGTCGAGGGTGACCTTGGCGTCGAGGGCGTGGACCCGGCCGTCTGTGGTCACGATGAGCGGGTTGATCTCGGCCAGGTCGCAGTCGCCCTCCACGTAGCAGGTGTAGAGCTTGACCAACAGGGCCGCCGTCTGGTCGCGGACGTCGGGGTGCAGGGCCGCCTCGTCGACCCAGCGGCGGGCGGTCGCCTCGTCGAGGCCCTTGACCGGGTCGATGTGCAGCCGGGCGATGGCGCCGGGGTTGGTGGCCGCCACCTCCTCGATGTCGACGCCCCCCTCGGCCGACAGCATGCCCAGGTGGAGCTTGGCCGGCCGGTCGAGGGTGAAGCTGGCGTAGTACTCCTCGGCGATCTCCGAGGCGTGCTCGACCCAGACCCGGTGCACGGTGTGGCCCTTGATGTCCATGCCCAGGATCGCCTCGGCGCAGCGTCGGACCCCGTCGGCGTCCGACGCCAGCTTGATGCCCCCGGCCTTCCCCCGGCCGCCCACCTTCACCTGGGCCTTCACCACCACCGGGTAGCCGGCGGCGTCGGCCGCCGCCACCGCCTCGTCGACGGTGTCGGCCACGCCGCCGGGCGAGGTCGGGATGCCGAAGCGGGCGAAGTACTGCTTGCCCTGGTACTCGTAGAGGTCCACGCGGTGTGCTCCTTGTCGTTTCTTGGGGGCTCGGGTGCGGGTCGCCGGCCGCGGCGGCCGGGCGCGCGTCGGCGGCGTCGGGGCTACACCCCGAGCGCCTCCTCGCGCCGGTCGAGGGCCTCGGCCAGCCAGCGGCCGATGGAGGGGAGGGGGGCGCCGGGGGTGAAGACCTCGGCCACGCCCTCGGCCTTCAGCCTGGGGATGTCGTCCTCGGGGATGATCCCCCCCACCACCACCACCACGTCGCCCCGGCCCTGGGCGGCCAGCCCCTCGATCACCCGGGGGACCAGCGTCAGGTGGGCGCCGGAGAGGAGTGAGAGGCCGACGGCGTCGGCGTCCTCTTGGACCACTGCGCTCACCACCTGCTCGGGGGTCTGGTGGAGGCCGGTGTAGACGACCTCGAACCCGTCGTCGCGCAGCGCGCGGGCGATGACCTTGGCCCCGCGGTCGTGGCCGTCGAGGCCGGGCTTGGCCACCACCACCCGGTACGGACGCTTCATCGGGACCGATGATAGGCGGGGGGGTGCGGGGGTACGCCAGACGGGAGGTCAGGCACGCCGGAGCGGGGTGGCCGACAGGAGCAGCCGCTTCTCGCCCACCGAGGCGAACCGGACGGTGGCCTGGGCCCGCTCGCCCTCCCCGTCGGCCGCCACCACCACCCCCTCCCCCCAGTGGTCGTGGACCACCGCCTCGCCGGGGACGAGGCCCAGCCGCTCGGCCCCGGTGCTCTCCCGGGGCCGGGGCGGCCCTGGGACCGCCCCCCGCCCCGACCCGAAGACCAGCCCCGGGCCGCCGTCGTCGGCCGGGACCCGCGCCGGGCGGGCGGCGCCCGACCCGCCCACCACCCCGACGTCGCGGACCAGCTCGGGGGGGACCTCGGCCAGGAACCGGCTGGGGATGTTGTGGGAGGTCCGGCCCCACAGGGTGCGCACCCAGGCGTGGGAGAGGTAGAGCCACCGCCGGGCCCGGGTGATGCCCACGTAGCAGAGCCGGCGCTCCTCCTCGAGCTCGCGCGGCTCGCCCAGCGCCCGGAAGTGGGGGAAGATCCCGTCCTCCAGGCCGACCAGGAAGACGGCGGGGAACTCCAGCCCCTTGGCGGTGTGCAGCGTCATGAGCGAGACCCGCGACCCCTCGGTGTCCAGCTCGTCGGAGTCCGAGACCAGGGCCACGGTCTCCAAGAACTCGGTGATGTCCTCGTACTCGGCGGCCACCCCGACCAGCTCGGCCACGTTCTCGAGCCGCCCGTCGGCCTCGTGGCTGTGCTCGGCCACCAGCTCGGCCAGGTAGCCGCTCCGCTCGGCCACCAGCTGGACCAGCTCGCCCGGCGCCACCCGCCCCATCGCCTCGCGCAGGTCGGTGAGGAGGGCATGGAGCTGCTCGGCGCCCCGCAGGGCCCGGCCCGAGAGGCCGGCGTCGGCGGCGTGGGCCAGGGCGGCGGCCACGCTCATCCCCTGGGTGGCCGCCCAGGCGGCCAGCCGGGTCACCGAGGTGCCCCCGATGCCCCGCTTGGGCACGTTCACGATCCGGCGGGCCGAGACCTCGTCGTCGGGGTTGGCCAACAGGCGCAGGTACGCCAGGACGTCCTTCACCTCGCGGCGGTCGTAGAAGCGGGTGCCCCCGATCACCTTGTAGGGCACGCCAGAGCGGACCAGCTCCTCCTCGACCACCCGGCTCTGGGCGTTGGTGCGGTAGAAGACGGCGACGTCGCCGAAGGAGAGGTGCTCGGCCCGGCGCAGCCGGAGGATCTCCGACGCCACCCACGAGCCCTCGTCGTGCTCGTCCTCGGCCCGGTAGCGGCAGATGGGGTCGCCGGGGTCGCCCTCGGTGAAGAGCCGCTTGGGCTTGCGGGAGAGGTTGTTGACGATCACCGCGTTGGCGGCGTCGAGGATGGTCTGGGTGGAGCGGTAGTTCTGCTCGAGCAGCACCGTGATGGCCGAGGGGAAGGCCTCCTCGAACTCCAAGATGTTGCGGAGGTCGGCGCCTCTAAAGCTGTAAACTGACTGGTCTCCGTCGCCCACGACGCAGACGTTGCCGTGGTCCCGGCCGAGCAGGATCACCAGCTCGTTCTGGGCCTTGTTGGTGTCCTGGTACTCGTCGACCAGGACGTGCTTGAACCGGTCCTGGTACCCCTGGCGCACGTCGTCGCAGCGCTGCAGGACCCGGACCGCCTGGAGCAGCAGGTCGTCGAAGTCCATGGCGTTGGCCGCCACCAGCCGCCGCTGGTACTCGAAGTAGACGTCGGCGATGCGCCGGCGGTAGGGGTCGCCGCCGAAGCCCGCCTCCTCGGCGAACTCGGCCGCGTCGACCAGCTCGCCCTTGGCCTGGCCGATGACGGCGGCCACCGAACGCGGCGGCAGCCGCTTGGTGTCGAGGCCCATCTCGGCCATGACGATCTCCACCAGCCGGCGCGAGTCGGTGTCGTCGTAGACGGTGAACGACGGCTTGTAGCCGAGGCGGTCGGCGTGGGAGCGCAGGATGCGCAGGCAGGCCGAGTGGAAGGTGGACACCCACATCCGCTCGGCCCGCGGCCCCACCAGCTCCACCACGCGCTTGCGCATCTCGTCGGCGGCCTTGTTGGTGAAGGTGATGGCCAGGACCTCCCACGGCGCCACGTCCCCGGCGGCCAGAAGGTGGGCGATCCGGCGGGTGAGCACCCGGGTCTTGCCCGAACCGGCGCCGGCCACGACCAGGAGCGGACCGCCCCGGTGCTCCACCGCGGCGCGCTGGGCTGGGTTCAGGTCCTCCACCAGCGCTTCGGGGCGGCCGCCGTGCAGGTGGGCCCGCAGCTCGAAGGAGGGCCCGTCGGGGGGCAGGTGCGGCGGGCTCGGGGGTGCGATGTCGGGGGGCACGGCCGGCACGGGGTCCAATGGCGCGGGCGGGTCGTCGTCGAGCGAGAACAGCCGGTCGTCGCCCAGCCACGACGGGTCGCTCACGGCGGGGACCGTCGCAGCGCCGGCCGGGGGTGCGACACCGCCCGGCCCCGGTCGCCCCGGACTGGCCGGCCGGTCACTCCCACTCGATGGTGCCGGGCGGCTTCGACGTGACGTCGAGGGCCACCCGGTTGACGCCGTCCACCTCGTTGATGATGCGCGAGGCGATCCGCTCCACCAGGTCGTAGGGGAGGCGGGCCCAGTCGGCGGTCATGGCGTCGTCGCTGGTCACCGCCCGGATGACGACCGGGTAGGCGTAGGTGCGGCCGTCGCCCATCACCCCCACGGTGCGGACCGCCGGCAGGACGGCGAAGCTCTGCCAGAGCTCGCGGTAGAGGCCGGCCCGGCGGATCTCCTCGACCACCACGGCGTCGGCGGCCCGGAGGATCTCGGTCCGCTCGGGGGTCACCTCGCCCACGATGCGCACGGCCAGCCCGGGCCCGGGGAACGGCTGGCGCCAGACGATCTCGTGGGGCAGCCCCAGCTCCTCGCCGACCGCCCGCACCTCGTCCTTGAACAGGAGGCGGAGCGGCTCGACCAGCTCGAAGTCGAGGTCCTCGGGGAGGCCGCCCACGTTGTGGTGGGACTTGATGTTGGCCGCCTCGCCGGCCACCCCGCCGCCCGACTCGATGACGTCGGGGTAGAGGGTCCCCTGGACGAGGAACCGGGGGCCGTCGCCGCCGCCCGCCCCCATGTCCTGGGCCACCTCCTCGAAGATCCGGATGAACAGCTCCCCGATGATCTTGCGCTTGCGCTCGGGGTCGGTCACCCCGCCCAATGCGGCGAAGAACCGGTCGGCCGCCTTCACGTGGACCAGGTCGATGTGGAACTGGCGGCGGAAGGTCTCCTCCACCTGGGCCCCCTCGCCGGCTCGCATGAGGCCGGTGTCGACGAAGACGCAGCTCAGCTGGTCGCCCACGGCCTTGTGGACCAGGGCGGCGGCGACCGCCGAGTCGACCCCGCCCGACAGGGCGCAAAGGACCCGCTCTTGGCCCACCTGGGCGCGCACCGCCGCCACCTGCTGCTCGATGATCGAGACGTGGGTCCACCCCGGGGCGATCCCGCAGACGCCGTAGAGGAACCGTTCCAAGAGGTCGGCCCCCCGGTCGGTGTGGACCACCTCGGGGTGGAACTGGACGCCGAAGATGCGCCGCTCGGCGTCGTGGAGGGCGGCCACCGGGGCGTCGGGGCTCGAGGCGGTGGCCGAGAAGCCCGCCGGGGCGGCGGTGATGGCGTCGCCGTGGCTCATCCAGACCTCGGCCGACTCGGGCCAGTCGACGAACAGGGGCGAGGGGCCGGTGACCGACAGCGCGGTGCGGCCGTACTCGCCGCGCCCGGTGCGGCTCACCTCACCGCCCAGCTGGGCGGTGAGCAGCTGGGCGCCGTAGCAGATGCCGAGCACCGGGACGCCGGCGTCGTAGATGGCGGGGTCGATCGAGGGGGCCGGCGTCTCGTAGACCGACTTGGGGCCGCCCGACAGGATGATGCCCCGGGGGCGCCGCGCCAGCATCTCGGCCACCGGCATGGTCGGCGGGACGATCTCGGAGTAGACGTGGGCCTCGCGGACCCGCCGGGCGATGAGCCGGGCGTACTGCGCGCCGAAGTCGACGACCAGGACCGGGTCGTCGACGGCGGTCAATGGCCCATGCCGACGCCCTGGGACCGCTGGAGCTGCTTGCCCTCGGTCTGCAGGGAGGGGGCCACCATCACCTCTGCCTTCTGGAACTCCTTGACCGTCTCGTAGCCGCAGGTGGCCATGGCCGTCTTGAGCGCCCCGAAGAGGTTCATCCGACCGTCGTTCTCGTGGGCCGGGCCGAGCAGGATCTCCTTCAGGCTGCCCCGCACCCCGGTGCGGACCCGGGCGCCGCGCGGCAGCGTCGGGTGGAAGGTGGCCATGCCCCAGTGGAACCCGCGGGCGGGGGCCTCGGTGGCCGAGGTGAGCGGGGAGCCGAGCATCACCGCGTCGGCGCCGCAGGCGATGGCCTTGGCGATGTCGCCGCCCTTGGACATGCCGCCGTCGGCGATGACGTGGACGTAGACGCCGGTCTCGTCGAGGTGGCGCATCCGGGCACCGGCGACGTCGGCGATGGCCGTGGCCTGGGGCACCCCGATGCCCAGGACGCCGCGCGTGGTGCAGGCGTTGCCGGGGCCCACCCCGACCAGCACCCCGACGGCGCCGGTGCGCATCAGGTGGAGGCCGGCCTGGTAGGAGGCGCAGCCGCCCACGATCACCGGGATCTCGAACTCGCGGATGAAGCGCTTCAGGTTGAGCGGCTCGACGGTCTTGGAGACGTGCTCGGCCGAGACCACCGTGCCCTGGATGACCAGGATGTCCAGCTCGGCGGCGAGGATGGCCGAGGCCAGCTCCACCGTGCGCTGGGGGGTGACCGAGGCGGCGGTGGTGATGCCGGCCTCGCGCATCTGGCGGATCCGCTCGGTGACCAGCTCGGGCTGGATCGGCTCGGCGTACATCTGCTGCATCCGGGCGGTCGCCTTCTCGTCGTCGAGCTCCCGGATCTCGTCGAACAGCCGGGTCGGGTCCTCGTAGCGGGTCCACAGCCCCTCGAGGTTGAGCACCCCGAGGCCGCCCAGCCGCCCGAGCTCGATGGCCGTGGCCGGGCTGATCACCCCGTCCATGGCCGCCCCGAGCAGCGGCAGGCCGAACCGGTAGGCGTCGATCTCCCAGCTGATGTCGACATCCTCGGGGTCCCGGGTCCGACGGCTCGGCACGATGGCGATGTCGTCGAACCCGTAGGCCCGGCGCCCCGACTTGAAGATGCCGATCTCGATCTCTGCCACAGCCTGCCCTCCGGCCCTCGTCCAGCACTGGCTACCCGTCGGGCCGACCCGCCGACGTCAGCCCACGATACCGTGCGGCCCGCCCACCCCGGGGACGCCCGCCCCGCCGGCGGCGGGCCCCACCCCGAGCACCAGGCAGACCAGCTCGTAGAGGATCCGGGCGGTGGCGCCCCAGACCGTCTCCCCCGCCACCTCGAAGAACCAGACCGGGAAGGAGCCGTCGGGCGACCCCCCCACCCGCCGGCCCGGGACCCTCCAGCGCTCCTCGTGGAAGGCGCCGTCGGCCACCAGGTCGGCCAGGGCGACGTCGAAGACCCGGGCCACCTCGGCCTCGTTGGCCACCAGGTCGGGCCGGCCGGGGAGCGCCCCCACCACCGGCAGGATCAGCGAGGTCGAGGAGAAGGTGACCACCGGGTCGAGCCACCCGGCCGGCCGGACCGAGGCGGGGTCGAGCGCCACCTCCTCGGCCGCCTCCCGCAGGGCGGCCTCGACCGGCCCCTCCCCCGGGTCGATCCGGCCCCCGGGGAGCGCCACCTCGCCCCGGTGGGCGCGCAGCGCCGCCGAGCGGCGGGTGAGGACGGTGCGGGCCTCGCCGCCCTCGTCGTAGAGGGCGACCAGGACCGCCGCCGAGGTCACCAGGCCGGCCGGGGGGTCGGTGTCGAAGGGCGGCGGCTCTGCGCCGGGCGAGGGCGGGGGCCCGGCCCGCCCGGCACGCCGGAGGGACGCCTCCACTACCCCGAGCGACAGCCCCCGCCGGTCCGCCGCAGGGAGGGCCTCCCACGGGGCGCGGGCCCCCGGACGGGCGTCGGGGGGCCGGGGGACCGCCTGCGGCGGCGTCGCCGGGTCTGGGGTGTCCATGGGGCCGCCAGGCTAGGGGCGGGGCCCGGCCGACGAGCGCGAACCGGCCGGGCCCGAGGGCCCGGCCGGATCGCTGCACATCGACATCAGGGTCCCTTGCGGGGGATCCCTACATCATCCCGCCCATGCCGCCCATCCCGCCCATGCCGCCCATGGCGGCGGCCGCGGCGCCGGCGTCGTGCTTCTCGGGCTTGTCGGCCACCAGGGCCTCGGTGGTGAGGAGCAGGGCGGCGATGGAGGCCGCGTTCTGCAGGGCGGAGCGGGTGACCTTGGCCGGGTCGATGATCCCCGCCTTCACCAGGTCCTCCAGCTCGCCGGTCAGGGCGTTCAGGCCGATCCCGCCGGTCTCGTTGGCCACCTGGCGGACGAGGACGGCGCCCTCCAGGCCGGCGTTGAAGGCGATCCAGCGCAGCGGCTCCTCCAGCGAGCGCGAGACGATCCGGGCCCCGGTGGCCTCGTCGCCCTCGAGCGACGCCGCCACCTTTTCGACCGCCTCGCGGCTGCGGATGAGGGCGGTGCCGCCACCGGCGACGATCCCCTCCTCCACCGCCGCCCGGGTCGCCGAGAGGGCGTCCTCGATGCGGTGCTTCTTCTCCTTCAGCTCCACCTCGGTGGCCGCCCCGACCTTGACCACGGCCACGCCGCCGGCCAGCTTGGCCAGCCGCTCCTGGAGCTTCTCACGGTCCCAGTCCGAGTCGGTCTCGTCGATCTCCCGCTTGATCTGGGCCACCCGGCCCTTCACGTCGTCGGCCGTCCCGGCGCCCTCGACGATGGTGGTGTCGTCCTTGGTCACGATCACGCGGCGGGCTCGGCCCAAGAGGTCGATGGTGGCGCCCTCGAGCTTCAGGCCGATCTCCTCGCTGATGACCTGGCCGCCGGTCAGGACCGCCATGTCCTGGAGCATCGCCTTGCGGCGCTCGCCGAACCCGGGCGCCTTGACGGCCACCGAGGTGAAGGTGCCGCGGATCTTGTTGACCACCAGGGTGGCCAGGGCCTCGCCCTCGACGTCCTCGGCGATGATCAGGAGGGGCTTGCCGGTCTGCATGACCTTCTCCAGCACCGGGACCAGGTCGTGGACGGCCGAGATCTTCTGGTTGAAGAAGAGGATCAGCGGCTCGTCGAGGACCGACTCCTGGCGCTCGGGGTCGGTGACGAAGTAGGGCGAGAGGTAGCCCTTGTCGAACTGCATCCCCTCGGTGAGCTCGAGCTCGATGCCGAAGGTGTTCGACTCCTCCACCGTGACCGTGCCGTCCTTGCCCACCTTGTCGATGGCGTCGGCCAGCACCTCGCCGATGGCCGGGTCGGCGGCGGAGATCGACGCCACCTGGGCGATCTCGGTCTTGCCCTCGATCTCCTTGGCCTGCTCGGCGATGGAGGCGACGGCCGCGGCGACGGCCTTGTCGATCCCTCGCTTCAGGCCGGCGGGGTTGGCCCCGGCGGCCACGTTGCGCAGCCCCTCGCTGATGAGGGCCTGGGCCAGCACGGTGGCGGTGGTGGTGCCGTCGCCGGCCACGTCGTTGGTCTTGGTGGCCACCTCCTTCACCAGCTGGGCCCCCATGTTCTCGAAGGGGTCCTCGAGCTCCACCTCACGGGCGATCGACACGCCGTCGTTGGTGATGGTGGGGGCGCCGAACTTCTTCTCGATCACCACGTTGCGGCCCTTGGGGCCGAGGGTGACCTTGACCGTGTCGGCCAGCTTGTTGACGCCGGCCTCCAGCCCTCGGCGGGCGGCCTCGTCGAATTTCAGGATCTTGGGCATCGGTGACGCGTGCTCCTCTCGAGCTCTTCGGGGGTGTGGACGGACACCGGCGGCCGGGGGCAGGCCCCGGCCGCCGGTGTCCGGTGTGCTTACTTCTGGAGCTTGGCCAGGACGTCGCGACCCGAAAGGATCAGCAGGTCCTCACCGTCGACGGTGATCTCGGTACCGCCGTACTTGGAGTAGACGACCGTGTCGCCCACGGCCACGTCGAGGGGGATCAGCTCGCCGGTGTTCTCGGCGCGGCGGCCGGGGCCGACGGCCAGGACCTCGCCCTGCTGGGGCTTCTCCTTGGCGGTGTCGGGAATGACCAGACCGGACGCCGTCGTCTCCTCGGACTCGCCGGGCCGGACGACGATCCGGTCATCGAGCGGGTGCAGCTTCATCGGTTCGGGCCTCCTTGGCACTCATTAGCACTCTAGGGTTGCGAGTGCTAATGGTAGCGGGCGCCGCGGGCGCAGGCAACCGCGACCCGGCGGCCACCTATTGTCGGGCGCCGAAGGGGACCCGGAGGCACCATGGGCGGCGGCAGCGTGGCGAGGCGGGTGACCGTGGCGGCGGCGGTCCTCGCCGTGGGGGCGCCGGCGGCGGCCCTCGCCGCCGGCGCCCCGGTCAGCGCCCGGGCGCAGCGGGCGCTGCTCGGCCTCTCGGCCCTGCCCGCCGGGTGGTCGGCGTCGCCGGGGGGCGAGGCCGACCTCTCCGTGGCCGTGGGGGCCCGCCAGATCGCCGCCTGCACCGGGGTGCGGCCGTCGGCCGTGGCGGCCGACCCCCCGCGGGCCACAACCCCCGAGTTCGACCAGGCGGGCGGCGCACTCGCCGTCGACGAGGAGGTCCAGGTCTACCCGAGCCCCGCCGCCGCCCGGACGGCCTTCGGGGTCATGGACTCCCCCCGGGCCCCGGCGTGCGCCGCCGCCTACCTCGACGCGGGGGTCACGAGCGCGGCGCAGGGGGCCTACAGCGCGACCCGGCTCGACCTCCCGGTCGCCGGGCAGCGCAGCTGCGCCCTCTTGTTCTCCGTCTCGCCCACCGGCCACGGCGCCGCAGCCACCGTCGACGTCGACGACGTGGTGATCGAGGACGGCCCCACCGTCGCCACCCTCGCCCTCACCGCCCTCGGGGCCCCGTTCCCCTCGACCCTGGCCACGACCCTGGCGACGGCCGCAGCCCGTAGGATCCGCTGACGTGCCCGACGGACGGACCACCAAGCGGACCACCACCCGCCCGGCCCGCCGCCCGGCCCCGGCGGCCAGGACGGCCACGGCGGCCGCCGCGTCGGCCGGCCGCCGGGCCCCGCGTACCGCCCGCCGCCACCCCAAAGAGCCACGGGGGAACCCGCCGGCCACCGCCGTGGTGGTGACCGGCGGTGGGTCGGGGATCGGGCGGGCCACCTGCCTGGCGTTGGCCGAGGCGGGCCGGCCGGTCGCCGTGTGGGACATCGACGCCGCCGGGGCGCGCCGGACGGCCCGGGACTGCGTGGCCGGCCACCAGGTGGCGGCGATCGGGCTCGGCGTCGACGTCGCCGACACCGCCGCCCTCCCCCGGGCGGTCGAGCGGTCGCTGGCCGCCGTGGGCGCCATCGGCGGGCTGGTGCACTCGGCCGGCGTGGCCGGGGCGGCCCCGGTGACGGCGGTGGACGACGAGCTGTGGGACGGGGTCCTCGACGTGAACCTGCGGGCGGCGGCCACGCTCACCCGGGCGCTGCACCCCGCCCTCTGCGGGGCCGGGCCCGGCTCGGCCATCGTCTACGTCTCGTCGATCGAGGGGTTCGTCGGCAACACCTGGCTGGCCGCCTACTGCGCCTCGAAGGCCGGTCTGCTGGGGCTCACCCGGTCGGCCGCCCACACGCTCGGGCCCGACGGGATCCGGGTCAACTCGGTCTGCCCCGGGGCGGTCGACACCCCGCTGTTGGCGCCGCTGCTGGCCATGCCCGGCACCCGGGAGTCCCTCGAGCAGCGGACCCCGCTCGGACGGCTGGCCCAGCCCGAGGACGTGGCCCGGGCCGTCCGGTTCCTGCTCTCCGACGACGCCGCCTACGTGACTGGCACCAGCCTGGTGGTCGACGGCGGCCTCACCGCCGTCGCCGGGCTCTGATCACGCGCCGAGGCCCCACGGGGGCCGCCGCGTGGCGCGGCCCCCGGAGAGGCCGCGCCGCGCGGGGTCCGTCAGGCCGTCGTGATGCCCGTGATGTCGTGCGCCGTCACCCCGTAGCTCGGCAGCGACCCCTCGAAGGGTGCTGTGCCGAAGGAGAAGACGCCGCCGTCGGCACCGGCCAGCCAGTAGCCCATGCCGCCCGGCGCCGCCGACATGCCGACGATCGGGGCGTCGAGGTGCTTGCCCGCCCAGCATGTGTGGAAGACGGCGCTGCCGAAGCTGAAGACGCCGCCGTCGGCACCGGCCAGCCAGTAGCCGCCGCCTGTGTTGGCACCGGCCATGCCGACGACCGGGGCGGCCAGCTTCTTGCCGTACTCCGATGTGTGCGACTTGGCGTTGCCGAACGGGTAGATGTTGCCGTCGGAGCCGACCAGCCAGTAGCCGCCGCCTGTCGGGGTGGCCGCCATGCCCACGATCGGGGCGCTGATCTTCTTGTTGCCGTCGGATGTGAAGAACCCGGCGTCGCCGAAGTCGAAGACGCCGCCGTCAGCGGCCACCAGCCAGTAGCCCTTGCCGTCGGCCGTGCCCACGATCCCGACGACCGGGGCGTTCAGGTGCTTGCCCAGCATCGAGCCGTATGTGCCGGCGTCACCGAAGTGGGAGACCCCGCCCTCGGATGTGACGACCCAGTAGCCGCCGCCGTTGGGCGTCGCCGCGATGCCGACCCCCGTCCCCGGCAGGGTGCCGGTGGCCGCCCCGTAGAAGGGTGCGCCGCCCAGGGCGAAGACGCCGCCGTCCGCGCCCACCAGCCAGTAGCCGGCGTTCACCTCGACCGCCCCGACGTCGCAGTACTTGCCCTGCGGGCGGGGCACGCCCCGCTCGTCGGTGGCCGGGCAGGTCGGCGCCCCGCCGCCGGCTGTGACGGCCGGTGAGCCGATGTTGGGCTCCATGGTGGGCGCCGGTCCCCCGTTGTTGGCCAACGGGCCGAGGTCGGCCGCCACCGAGTACTGGTCGGTGGTCTGGGTGAGGTTGCAGCTGGCGTCGCCGGCCAGGTTCCACCCGCCCGAGGTGAGCGGGAACGTCACTGTCTTTGTTGTCAGCCGCCACGAGCAGTCCTGCTCGGCGTCGGTGCCCGAGGTGACGTTGCCGGCGATGATCGTCCCGACGGCCTTCACCGCCGCGAAGGACTCGCACCCCGCGCCCGCCACGAGGCAGGTGACGGGCTCGATCTCGCCCGACACGTAGATCCCGCCGCCCGTGGTGGCCGCCGAGTTCCCCGAGATGGTGTCGTAGGCGAGGTTCGCCCCGCTGTCGGTGTCAGCGATGTAGATCCCGCCGCCACCGGGCAGGAGCCCTGTGTCCTCGTGGTCACCCGTCGTGCCGGTCACCTGGTTGTCGGCGATCGTCGAGTTGGTGGCGTCCAGGCTGGCCCCGTAGGTGAGGGTCACCCCGCCGCCCTGGTAGGCGGTGTTGTCGGCCACCGTGGTGTCGCTCACATGGGCGGTGGTGTCGTTGCTCGCCCACAGCCCGCCGGACCAGGTGGCGGCGGTGTTGCCGTCGATGGTCAGGCCGGTGACCTGGATCTCGCCGTCCTCGACGAACAACCCGCCGCCCGAGCCGAAGTCCGAGGGCTGGGGGTTGTTTGTGTAGGACCACGACGACAGCGAGGAGTTGTCGGTGACCGAGTCGTCGGTGAGCACGTCACCCGATTGGTACCCTGTGAGCGGCGTGTCCTCGTTGTAGGAGTCGGGCGACCAGACGATCACCCCGCCGCCGTCGCCGTCGACGACCTTGTTGCCCGACACCGTGGTGCCCGACATCACGAACCCCGTCGACCCGGCGAAGATGCCGCCGCCGCCCGAGATCGAGCAGTTGTCGTCGGCGTCGTCGGCCCCCAGTGCCGTGTTGTCGTCGATGGTCGAGTTGGTGAGCACCATCGGGTCGTAGGTGTCGATGCCCCCGCCCTCGGCGCTGTTCATCGTGGTGTTGCCCGGTGTCCCGGTCGACACCGAGTTCCCGTCGACCGTGATGCCGGTGAAGTTCGTCCCGCCGAAGTTGGCGATGCCGCCGCCGATGGCCCCGTACTCGCAGTAGTCGCCGCAAGAGCTGGTCTTGTCGACGTTGTTGTTGTTGAACGAGGTGCCAGAGGCCGACACGTTCGCCTCGATGTCGAAGAGGCCGCCGCCGGCCAGCACGCCGCAGAAGTGTGTGTGTGTTGTCGTGTTGGCGCAGTCGGCGGAGCCACTGGTGACCGTGTTGGCGCTCACTGTGGAGTTCTGCAGTGTCAGGTAGCTGCCGTAGAGGGCGGCCACCCCGCCGCCGGCCCCGAACCAGTCCTCCACTGTCGACTCCTTCGAGGTGTCGACGGTGTTGCCCGACACGGTCACCCCGTTGAAGATGGCCGAGCCGTAGTCGTCGTAGCCGAGGACCAGGCCGCCGCCGAGGGCGTCGATGCCTGTGTCACTGAGGGTGTTCGAGACGCTGGTGCACTCCGAGGTGCACTCGTGGATCACCGGGTTCGGGAGCACGGTGTTGTCGGTGATCGACGACGCCGAGGCGTAGACGGTGCCGCTGGCGCAGATCCCGCCGCCGGCATCCTGGGCCGTGTTCTTGGTCACCGTCACTCCGTCGAGCTCGAGGACGCTCGCCGGGTCCGGCTGGAAGATCCCGCCGCCGCAGGCCGCCGGTGTGAACTGGGAGTGGGGGTGGACCTTGGGGGCCACGCCCGGTGTCTCCTCTTGGTTCGCCACCCCGCCGGTCAAGGTCACCCCGTTGAGGGCGAGCGGGGTCGCCCCTGTCACGAGCGCCACCCGTGTGTCGCCCGTCGACTTGATCGTCGTGGTGCCCGCCCCGGCCCCGTCGACGGTCACCCCGGCCAGGCTGTAGAACCACAGCTCGCCTGTCTTCAGTGTGTAGGAGCCGGCCGGCAGGACGATGGTCGCCGGCGAGGGGGTGTTTGTTGTCGTGTCCTCGCCCAGGTTGGCGGCGGCCTGGACGGCAGCCCGCAGCGTGCACACTGTCTTGCCTGTCACTGTGGCGCTGCAGCTCTTGGACGATGTTGTCTTGGCGTACACGTCAGCCGTCGAGTTCACGGTGAAGGTGGTGCCGGTCGGGATGGTCTCGGGGGTGGCCGCGGGCTTGGCCAGGCCGCCGGTCACCTGGCCCGAGGAGGTGACCGCCAGGGCCGAGACGGCGGCGGCGTCCTTGCTCACCACCGGCACGTGCAGCGGCATGTAGTTCGAGCTCTCGGCGATGAAGGCCGGGTGGATGAAGTGGGGCCGGTGGTTGATCGGCCACACCTTCTGCGCTGTGGCGGCGCCGGCCGAGGCACCGAGGGCGCCGATGGCCGTCGAGCCGATCCCGACGAACAGGACGGTGGCCGCCGTGACGGCGGCGGCCCTTCGGAGCTTTCCGGAAACGAGCGACTGCAGTTTCTGGTGCATCTCTCTCCCAACCTTTTGTGCTGGCCGTAGACCGGACGGACCCGACAGGAGCGCCCCCATCGAGCGGGCCTCGCGGCCTCGCTCTGCGGCGAAGATATCCCAGCGCCCCCGAAGATGTCGTGGATGCACCACCTACGCTCTCGACCGTGCAAGCCGGTGCGTCACCTGGCCCGATCGGGCAGTCGGCCCCGGTGAGGGGCCCCCGCCAACGCGGCGCGCCCGCGCACGGAGCGGACGCCGGTCGGCCCAAGCCCGCCCTGCGGGGATGGCTGCATCTGGCCGGGCTGGGTGCCGCGCTCGTCGCCGGGCCACTGCTGGTCTCCCGGGCACCGAATGGCTGGTCAGAGGCAACCCTCATCCTCTACTTGACGTCTATTGTCGCCCTCTTCGGGGTGAGCGCCGCCTTCCACCTGGTGCACTGGGGGCCGGTGGGGCGGCGCCGGATGCGCCGGGCCGACCACTCGACGATCTTCTTCGCCATCGCCGGCACCTACACGGCGGTGGCCGGGCTGGCCCTCACCGGGTGGAGCCGTACCCTCGTCCTCTCGCTCGTCTGGGTCGGGGCCGCGGGCGGGATCGCCCTGCGCCAGTTGTGGCTCGACGCCCCCAAGTGGGCGGTCGCCGTCCCCTACGTCGTGGTCGGCTGGTCGGCCCTGGCCGTCGTCCCCCAGCTCTACCGGGCACTGGGCGGGGCCGGCTTCGGCCTCCTTCTGGCCGGGGGGGCCTGCTACACCGCGGGCGCCGTCGTCTACGCGCTGCGTCGCCCCGACCCCGCGCCGGCGGTCTTCGGTTACCACGAGGTCTTCCACGCCTTCACCGTGGCCGGCGCCGCGCTGCACTTCGCCGTGATCGCCCTCTACGCGCTCCCGCGCGCCTGACCCGCTACCGCACCCCCCGGGTGCGGAACTGGACGCTGACCCGAGTGCCGACCGGCCGGCGGGTCTTGGGCACGGCGTGCTCGAAGGTGCGCTGGCAGCTGCCGCCCATGACGAGGAGGTCGCCGCCGCTGAGCACCAGCCGACTCGACGGGCCGCCACCACGCGGGCGCAGGAGGAAGGCGCGCGGCGCGCCGAGCGAGCAGACGGCCACCATCGTGTCGTCGGTGGCGCCGCGCCCGACGGTGTCGCCGTGGAAGGCCACCGAGTCCCGCCCGTCGCGGTAGCAGCACAGGCCGACGGTGGCGAAGGGCTCGCCGAGCTCGGCGCCGTAGGCGCGGTCGAGCGCGGCCATCGCCGCCGACAGCGCGGGGTCGGGCAGCGGCTCGCCCTCGGCGTAGAAGGCGCACAGTCGCGGGACGTCCACCACGCGGTCGTACATGTAACGGCGCTCGGCCCGCCATGCCACCGAGCGCACGAGGCGCTCGAAGAGGCGGTCGGCACCGGCCAGCCAGTCGCGGTGGAGCTCGATCCACGCGCCCTGTCCGAGCACCGTCCGCCCGGCCCCTCCGACGAGCGACCGGGGGGCCACCGAGGGCCCTTGCGCGAAGAGCGAACCCTGCAACGCCACCACCGCGCCAGCCTACTGTGGTAGCGAACAGGCGTTCGTCACCGTCTCACACGGTGCGGCGGCGTGCTCAGCCGGCGGGGACGCGCCCGGCCGGCGCCGATCCCACCGCCACCGGCGCGCCGGCGAGCTGCCCGCAGGCGGCGTCGATGGTCACCCCCCGGGTGACCCGCACGGTGGCGTTCACCCCGAGCGCCCGCAGCGTCTCGGCGAACGCCGTGACCCGCTGGCGCGGCGTGCCGCGGACCGGGTAGCCGGGGGTGGGGTTGAGCGGGATCAGGTTGACGTGCGCGGCGAGCGGGCGGGCGAACGCCGCCAGCTCGGCGGCGTCGGTGGCCCGGTCGTTCACCCCGTCGATGAGCGCCCACTCGATCGAGAGCCGCCGGCCGCTCGCCGCCACGTAGTCGGCGCACGCCTCGGCCAGCGGTCCCAGCGGGTAGCGCCGGTTGATGGGCACCAACCGGTCGCGCAGCGCGTCGTTGGCGGCGTGCAGCGAGACGGCCAGGTTGACCGGGAGCGCCTCGCCGGCCAGCCGGCGGATGCCCGGGATGATGCCCACGGTCGAGAGGGTGAGGTGGCGGGCCGACAGGCCGAGGTCGCCGTGGAGCCGCTCGACCGCCGCCCAGGTCCGGTCGTAGTTGGCCAGGGGCTCGCCCATCCCCATGAAGACCACGTTGGAGAGGCGCCGCGGCCGGGCGGCCCGCACCGCGGCGACCACCTGCTCGACGATCTCGCCGGCGGTCAGGTGGCGGACGAACCCGGACTGGCCGGTGGCGCAGAACTCGCAGGCCATGGCGCAGCCGGCCTGGGTGGAGACGCACGCCGTCACCCGGTCGGGGTAGGCCATGAGCACCGTCTCCACCCGCGCCCCGTCAGAGAGGGTGAAGAGCCACTTGACGGTGTCGCCCCCATCGGCCACCAGCCGGCTCGTCTCTTCGAGCGCCGGGGGCAGCGCCTCTTCCAGGCGTTGGCGCAAGGCGGCGGGGAGGTCGGTCATCTCGGCCGGGCGGCGGGCCCGCTTGTAGAGGCCGTCCCACACCTGGCGGAGGCGGTAGGCGGGCTCGCCGTCGAGCAGCGCGGCCAGCTCGTCGGGTCGAAGGTCGTAGGGGCCGCCCACCCCCACAGGGTAGGCGGGCGGGCCGCCCTCTCGGTCGGTGGCCCCGGCGCTCAGGCGGTCAGGGGCAAGAAGAGGTTCGGGTCGGCGGCCAGGGAGAGCGGGCTCGGCCCGTCGTGGGCCAGCCGCCACGAGCCGGCGGCCGCCACCATCGCCGCGTTGTCGGTGCACATGGCCCGGCTGGGCAGGTAGGCGGGCACCCCGAGGTCGTCGGCGGCCTCGGCCGTCCGCTTGCGCAAGAGGGTGTTGGCCGCCACCCCGCCGGCCAGGCACAGCCCCTTGGCCCCGGTGTCGGCCACCGCCCTGCGGGCCTTGGCCACCAGCACGTCGACCACGGCCTCTTGGAAGCTGGCCGCCACGTCGGCGGTCGCCGCCTCGGGGTGGCGCTCCACCGTCCGCACCACCGAGGTCTTGAGCCCCGAGAACGAGAAGTCGTAGCCGTGGTCGAGGAGGGCCCGGGGGAAGCCGAAGGCGGCCGGGTCGCCCTCGGCCGAGATCCGGTCGATGGCCGGGCCCCCGGGGTACCCCAGGCCCAGGTAGCGCGCCACCTTGTCGTAGGCCTCGCCGGCGGCGTCGTCGATGGTCTGGCCGAGCAGCCGGTAGCGGCCGGGGCCGCGCATCTCGACCAGGACGGTGTGGCCGCCCGAGACGAGCAGCACCACCAGCGGCCAGCCCAGGTCGGGCTGCTCGATGAGCGAGGCGAAGAGGTGGGCCTCCAAGTGGTTGACCCCCACGAACGGCACGTCCCAGGCCATGGCGAGCGCCTTGGCCCCGCTCAGGCCGACCAGGAGGGAGCCGATCAGCCCGGGCCCGTAGGTGGCGGCCACCGCCTCCACCCCCGGGGGGGACCCCCCGAGGCCGGCCTGGTCCAGGGCGTCCGCCACCACCTGGGTGAACAGGTCGATGTGGGCCCGGCCGGCCAGCTCGGGCACCACCCCGCCGTAGCGGGCGTGCAGGTCGACCTGGCTCGAGACCACCGAGGAGAGAACGGTGCGCCCGCCCACCACCACGGCCGCCGCCGTCTCGTCGCAGGAGGTCTCGATGCCCAGCACGGCGCCGTCGGTCACGACCGGGAGCGTACCTGCGCCTCGATGGCGGCCAGCCGATCGGCGTAGGCGGGGGTGTCGATGTCGTAGGCCCACATGACGTAGGCGTCCTCCCCGGTCGCCTGGTAGTAGCGCTTGCGCACCCCCACCGGGGCGAAGCCGAACCGGCGGTAGAGGGCCTGGGCCCGCGCGTTGGACGCCGCCACCTCGAGCGAGACGTGGCGCGACCCGCGGTCGAGGGCGATGCGCACCGCGGCCAGGAGCAGCTCGGTCCCCACCCCTTGGTGCTGGCGTTCGGGGGCCACGGCGACCGAGGTCACGTGGGCCTCGTCGTCGACGAACATGAGGCCGAAGTAGCCGACCACCGTCCGGCCCTCCCGGGCCACCCGGTAGGCGCGCCCCTGGCGCAGGGCGAGCTCGGAGGTGAAGATGGCCGGGCTCCAGGGCTCGGGGAAGACGGCGTGCTCGATGGCCATGACCTGGCGCAGGTCGCGGCGGCGCATGGCCGAGAGCGTCAGGGCCACCTCGGCTCCGTCGGGGCGGCCCGCTGGGACCAATTACTACGCGCGTCGGCCTCGCGCAGGTAGACCGGGCGGACCTCGGCCGGCGGCACGGCCGGCGCCCCGTCGGCCAGCCGCCGCGCCGCCAGGGCGACGAGGACCTCGGGGCGCGGGGCGGCGAGCGACGCCCCGGCCACGGTCACCCCGCCGCCGGCGGCCAGCACCCCGGCGTAGCGGCGGGCGCCGTCCCCCACCACCAGCGCCCCGGTGCTGGCCAGCTCGGCGGCCAGCGCCTCGGGCGCGTAGCGGGCCGGCGGGGAGGTCTCCACGGCGCCGCCTTCGGACCCCCGGTACCAGGCGGCGAAGACCTCGCCCCGGCGGGCGTCGACCGCCGCCGCCACCGGGCCCGACCACCCCGCGTCGGCGGCCGCCGCGGCCAGCACCTCGAGGCTGGTCAGCCCGACCACGCCGATGCCGAGGCCCTGAGCCAGCCCCTTGGCCGTGGCCACCCCGACCCGCAGCCCCGTGAACAGCCCCGGGCCGACGTCGACGGCGATGGCGGTCAGGTCCTCGAGCGCCACCTCGGCCTGTTCCAGTGCGTGGACGACGGCCGGGGCCAGCGCCTCCCCGTGCCGGCGCCGGCCGGCGGCCCAGACCCCGGCGCGCGGCCCCGAGTCGTCGCCGACGGCCACCCCGACGAGCTCGGTGGCGCTCTCGATCCCGAGGAGGATCACCCCGCCCCCCCGAGGGCCGCCTCGACGGCGGCCCGGCGGTCGGCCCACCGCCGGCCCCGCCCGGCCACGGTGACCGACCGGTCCTCGTCGCCCGCCCCGGGCGCGAGGGTGACCGTGAGCGGCTCGTCGCCCAGCGCCGGGGCGGCGACGTCGCCCCACTCGACCAGCACCACCGCCCCGCGGTGGGCCAGCGCCGGCTCGGCCAGCTCCAGCAGCCCCAGGTCGGCCACCTCGGCCAGGGTCTCGAGCCGGTAGACGTCGGCATGGACCAGCTCGCGCACCGCCCCAGGACACGGGTACTGCCGCACCAGGGTGAAGGTGGGGCTGGTCACCGGCCCGGTCACCCCGAGGCCCCGGGCGAACCCCTGGGCGAAGGTGGTCTTGCCGGCCCCGAGCCCCCCGACCAGCAGCACGACGTCGCCCGGCCGGCAGATCGGGGCGAGCGAGGCGGCCAGCGCCCGGGTCCCCTCGGCACCGGCGGTGGCGGCGACGACCGACCACCCCCCGCCGTCGGCCGCCCCGTCCGCCGGCCCGCCGCCGGTCACGTCGCCGCCTCGGCGAGGAGCCGCTTCGCCCGCACCAGGTCGGCCCGCATCTCGGCCAGCAGCTCGCCGCCCGAGCGCAGGGCGGCGGCCGGGTGGTAGGTGGGGACGAGGTGGCCGCCGGCGAAGGGGTAGGCGCGCCCGCGCAGCCGCCCGATGCCCTCGGTGGTCTCCAGCAGGAGTCGGGTGGCGAAGTTGCCGAGGGTGACCACCACCTTGGGGGCGATCAGCTCCAGCTGGGCGGCGAGGTAGGGGCGGCAGGCCTCGATCTCCTCGGGGCGCGGGTCGCGGTTGTCGGGCGGCCGGCACTTCACCACGTTGGCGATGTAGCAGCGGCTCCGGTCGGTGCCGAGCTCCTCGGCGATCAGGCGGTCGAGCAGCTTGCCCGACCTCCCCACGAACGGCTCCCCGGCCAGGTCCTCGTCCCGTCCCGGCCCCTCGCCCACGAACATGAGGTCGGCCGCCGGGTCGCCCACCCCGAACACCACCTGGGTGCGCCCCCCGGCGAGCCGGCACCGGGTGCACGAGAGCGCCTCGGCCCGGAGCGCCTCCAGCGCCTCGGGCGCCCGCGACTCGGCCACGGCGGCATCGTAGCGGCCGGGCGGGCACCCTCAGCGGGCCGGCGCCACCTCGGCCGAGACCCGGTCGAGCAGCGCGTCGAGCTCGTCGGCCCGCTCGAGCATGACCATGTGGCCGCAGCCCGGCAGCACCACCAGGCGGGCGCCGGGGATGGCGGCGGCCATGGCCCGGGCCATGCGCGGCGGCGTCAGCACGTCCCGGGTGCCCACCACCACCCAGGTCGGCAGGTCGATGGCGCCGATCCGGCGGTGGACGTCGAAGGAGAGGAGCGGCGGCAGGAGGCCCGAGACCGCGCTCGGGGACATGGCGGCCACCATCGACCGGGTGAGCTCGACGTCGGCCGGGGACGGGTCGGCCCCGAAGGAGACCCGGGTGAACAGCGGTCCCACGTCCTCGTGGGGCAGGAGCCCCCGGCCACGGCGCTCGGCCCGCCGCAGCCCGCGCTCGGCCCCGGCGGCCAGGGCGCCGACCAGACGGCCCCCGCCGGGGCCCGGCACCAGCGGCCCGGCCGAGGTGGCCACCAGCACCAGCCCGGCCACGTGGCGGCGGAGCTCCTCGGGGCGCCGGACGGCCAGCAGCTGGGCGACCATCCCGCCCATCGAGTGGCCGACCAGCACCGCCCCGGTGACCTCCAGGGACTCGAGGACGCAGAGGAGGTCGTCGGCCAGGCGCTCCATCGAGTAGCCGTCCTCCCCGGCCAGCGACCGGCCGTGGCCGCGCTGGCCGATGGCGATCACCCGGTGGCCGTGGGCCAACCCGCGCAGCTGCGGGACCCAGGTGGCCACCCCGAGGGTGACCCCGTGGACCAGCACGAGTGGCGGCCCCGACCCCCGCTCGACGGCGTGGATCCTCCCCCCGTCGTCGACGGTGACGAAGCGGTCGACGACGTCGTCGGGCAGGGTGCGTCCGGCGGCCGCCAGCCCGTCGTCGTCCACCCGCCACCGCCGGTTGGCCAGGGCGACGGCGACGCCGGCCCCGGCCACCGCCGCCCCGGCACCGACGGCCAACGCCACCGGTCGCTGCCACCTCATCGGGCCACCTCCTCTTCCCTCCCCCCCGCCGCCGTCACCGGCCGGCGGGGGACCCGTGGGCCGATCCCGCAGAGCACCTCGTAGGGGATGGTGCCGAGCAGGCCGGCCCACTCTGTCGCCGTCACCTCGTCGGTGCCCTGGCGGCCGAGGAGGGTCACCTCGTCGCCCACCGAGACCGCCGCCCCCGGGCCGCAGTCCACCACGATCTGGTCCATCGTCACCATGCCGGCCAGCGGCCGGCGTTCCCCCGCCACCAGCACCGAGCAGCCGGCGGCGAAGAGGGCCCGGGGGACCCCGTCGGCGTAGCCGAGGGGCACGGTGGCCACCACCGAGCGCGCCGGCAGCGGGCGCAGCCGGCCGTAGGAGGGGCGCTCCCCCGCCTCGAGCTCGCGCACCGCGCTCACCTGGGCCCGCAGCGCCATGGCCGGCCGGAGCGGCTCGGCACCGGCCGCGGCGAAGTCGGCGGCCACCGCCCGAGACGGCAGCACGCCGTAGAGGGCGATGCCGCAGCGGACGAGGTCGTAGCGGGCGGCGGGCCAGCTGAGCGTGCCGGCGGAGTTGGCGGCGTGGAGGACCGGCGGGCGGGGCCCCAGGCCGGCCACCACCGCGTCGAACCGGGCCAGCTGGCCGGCGGTGAACGCCCGGTCCTCCTCCCCGCCGCCGTCGGCCACCGCCAGATGGGTCCACACCCCCTCGAGGGCGAGGCCCGGGGTGGCGCGGACCGCGGCGACCAGGTCGGCAGCGCCCTCGGGCGCCACCCCCACCCGGTGCATCCCGGTGTCCACCTTCACGTGCACCCCGAGCGACGCCGGGCGGCGGCGGGCGGCGGCGGCCAGCGGCCCGAGCGCCCCCACCGAGGCCACCGTCGGGGTCAGCCCGGCCTCGACCAACGCCTCGGCGGCGCCCTCGGGCGGCTCGGAGAGGAGGAGGACCGGCTCGGTGACCCCCGCCTGGCGCAGCTCCACCCCCTCGTCCACCAGCGCCACGGCCAGCGACGTCGCACCGCCCTCGAGGGCGGCCCGGGCCACCGCCGGCGCCCCGTGGCCGTAGCCGTCGGCCTTGACCACGGCCATGAGCCCGGCCGGGGCGGCGACCCTGGCCAGCACGGAGGCGTTGTGGCGGACGGCGTCGAGGTCGACCTCGGCCCAGGCCGGCCGGGTACGCCCCTCAGTCACCGCCCATCTCCTCCGACAGCCAGGCGGCCACGAGCGGGGGCAGGTCCTCGGCCACCATCCCCTCGGCCGGCCCCCGGTCGGCCGCCCGGCCGTGGACGTGGGCCCCGAGGGCGGCGGCGTCGGCCAGGGGCACCCCCCGGGCGAGGAGCGCCCCGATCACCCCCGAGAGCACGTCGCCGGTCCCGGCGGTAGCGAGGCGCGGCGACCCGGCCCCGGCCAGAAGGACCCGGTCGCCGGCGCCCGGTCCGGCCACGGCGGTGAGCGACCCTTTGACCAGGACCGTGGCCCCGGTCGAGGCGGCCAGCCGGCGGGCGGCCGACACCCGGTCGGGGCCGGGCGGTGCGCCGGCCAGCCGGGCGTACTCGCCGTCGTGGGGGGTGAGCACCACCGGCCGGCCGCCGACGGTCTCGGCCATCCGCCCCTCCATGGCGTAGAGGGCGTCGGCGTCGGCCACCACGGGCACCGGGGAGCGGGCGATGAGCCGGCGGACCTGGGCGGCGGTGGCCTCGGACCGCCCGAGGCCGGGCCCGATCACCAGCGCCCGGCAGCGGTCGAGGACGGCCAGCACCTCGTCGGCCCACTCCTCGGCGGGCAGGGCCAGCCGCACCGCCTCGATGGGCCAGGGCCCCGGGGAGGCCGGGGCCGCCGCGCTGCCCGGGACGGCCAGGCGCACCATGCCGGCCCCAGCGTGCGAGGCGCCGGCGGCGGCCAGCGCGGCGGCCCCCTCCATCCCCGGCGAGCCGGCCACCACGGCGAGCGCGCTGGCCCACTTGTGGGTCTCCCGGGAGCGGCGGGGCACGAGCGCTGCCACGTCGGCGTCCTCCACCAGGCCGATCCCCGCCCCCTCCACTCCCACCCCGATGTCGCAGACGACCACCTCGCCGGCGAGACCCGGCCCGTCGCCCTGGAGCAGGCCGGGCTTCAAGGCGGCGAAGGTGACCGTCCGGTCGGCGGCCATCGGGCGGCCGGCGGCCACGCCGGTGTCGCCCTCCACCCCCGAGGGGATGTCGACCGCCAGCACCAGCGCCCCGGTGGGGACCCCGGGCGCGTCGTAGCGGCCACGGAACCCGGTGCCGTAGGCGGCGTCGATCACCAGGTCGCAGGGGGCGAGCCGCTCGGGCGCCCGGGCGGCGTCGACGACGGTCACCTTGGCGCCGCGCCGGCGCAGGATCTCGGCCGCCACCCGGCCGTCGGCCCCGTTGTTGCCCTTGCCGGCCACCACCACCACCCGGTGGCCGTAGCCCGAGCCGAGCATGCGCAGGGCCGAGAGGGCCACCCCCGTCCCCGCCCGGGCCACCAGGGTCGCCTGGTCGACGTGGGCCAGCGCCGCGGCGTCGGCCGCCCGCACCTCGGCCACCGTGGCCACCGGGCGCATCAGCCGTCGCCCTCGGCCACCACCATCGCCACCGCCACCTGGGCGGTGTGGGTGAGCGAGAGGTGCCAGCGGGCCACCCGGCGGGCGGCCGCCAGCTCGGCCGCCCCGGCCGCCAGGCGGATCGAGGGCGCCCCCGAGGTGGGGCCGCTCCCCTTGGCCCGCACCACCTCCACGTCCCGAAGGGCGAAGGAGCCGATCCCCGAGCCCAGCGCCTTCATCACCGCCTCCTTGGCGGCGAAGCGGGCGGCCAGCCGCTCGGCCGGGTCGCCCCCCGAGGCGGCGTCGTCCCGCTCGGCCTCGGTGAACAGGCGCGCCCCGAGGTTGGGCCGGCGCTCGAGGGCCCGGCGGAACCGGCCCACGTCGACGGCGTCGACCCCCACCCCCACCACCGAGGTCATTCCACCGTCACCGTCTTGGCCAGGTTGCGGGGGCGGTCGACGTCGTTGCCCACCATGCGGGCCAGGCGGTAGGCGAGGAGCTGGAGCGGGACGACGTCGACCACCGGCGAGAGCAGCGGCTCGGTGGGCGGCACCCACAGCACGTGGTCGGCCACCGCGGCGGCCTCCTCGTCCCCGTCGTCGGCCACCAGCACCACCGTCGCCCCCCGGCTGGCCACCTCGGCCACATTGGCCAGCATCTTCTCGTGGAGGGGGGTGCGGGTGGCCACCCCCACCACCACCGTCCCGGGCACGATGAGGGCGATCGGCCCGTGCTTGAGCTCGCCGGCCGCGTACCCCTCGGCCCGCAGGTAGGAGATCTCTTTCAGCTTGAGCGCCCCCTCGAGCGCCACCGGGTACCCCACCCCCCGGCCGATGAAGAAGAAGTCCCGGGCCCCGGCGACCGCCGCGGCCACCGCGTCGACCGCCTCGGCCCTCGACAGCGCCTCGGCCACCTTCTGCGGCAGCTCGTGGAGCCGGTCGACCAGCCGCCCGATCTCGGCGGGGGTGCGGGTCCCGCGCAGCTGGGCCAGCGTGAGGGCCAGCAGCTCCAGGGCGACGATCTGGGCCACGTGGCACTTGGTGGAGGCCACCCCCACCTCGAGGCCGGCCCGGGTGTAGAGGACGCCGTCGGCCTCCCGGGCCATCGACGAGTCGACCACGTTCGAGACCACCAGGACCTTGGAGCCCCAGCGCCGGGCCTCGCGCAGCGCCTGGAGGGTGTCGAGGGTCTCCCCCGACTGGCTCACCCCGACGGTGAGGGTCCGGCGGTCGAGCACCGGGTCGCGATAGCGGAACTCGCTGGCGATGTCGACCTCGGTGGGCAGCCGGGTCCAGTGCTCGATGGCGTACTTGGCCACCATGGCGGCGTGGTAGCTCGAGCCGCAGGCCACGATGAAGACCTTCTCCACCGCCCCCAGCGCGTCCTCGTCCAGTCGCAGCTCGTCGAGGCCGAGGCTGCCGTCGGGCTTGCGCCGGTCGAGCAGGGTGTCGGCCACCGCCTTGGGCTGCTCGTGGATCTCCTTGGACATGAAGTCGTCGTAGCCGCCCTTCTGGGCGGTCTCGAGGTCCCAGTCGACCGAGAGGGCCGTGGGCTCGACCGGCTCGCCGTCGACCGTGGTCACCCGCAGCGTCCCCGGCGAGAGCTCGACCACCTGGTCGTCCTCGACGGCGAAGAGCCGGCGGGTCCGCCCGAGCAGGGCCGGGATGTCCGAGGCCAGAAGGGCCGTCGTCCCCTCCAGCCCCACCACCAGCGGGGCGGCGCGGCGGGCGGCGGCGATGACCCCGGGCTCGTCGGCGTGCACGGCGGCCACCGAGAACGACCCCCGCAACACGGGGACGGCCGCCCGCAGGGCGGCGGCCAGGGTCGCCCCCCCGGCGACCTCCTCCTCCAAGAGGTGGGCCAGGACCTCGGAGTCGGTCGCCGAGGCCATGACGTGGCCACGGGAGACCAGCGCCAAGGAGAGCTCGGTGTGGTTCTCGATGATCCCGTTGTGCACGATGGCCAGCCGGCCGGTGCAGTCCAGGTGGGGGTGGGCGTTGTGGGCGGTCGGCCGGCCGTGGGTGGCCCACCGGGTGTGGCCGATCCCCGTCGTGCACCCCGTCGGCGCGGCGCGGCACAGCTCGACGAGGTCTGCGACCGAGTGGGTGCCCTCGGCCGCCCGGGCCCGCCAGAGGCCGTCGGGGGCGACGAGCACCACCCCGGCCGAGTCGTAGCCCCGGTACTCCAGGCGGTGCAGGCCGTCGAGGATGACCTCGAGTGCGTCCCTTGCGCCGGTGGCGCCGATGATCCCGCACACGAGGCGAAGGCTACCTACCCGCCGGGCGTCCCCGCGCCGAGCGCCCCCTCCACGACCGAGGAGAGCCGGCGGGCGGTCTCGGCCGCCCGCTCCCCTGTGAACGCCTCCACCATCACCCGGACCATCGGCTCGGTCCCGCTGGCCCGCAGCAGCACCCGCCCGCGCCCGTCGAGCGCGGCCTCGGCCTCGGCCACCGCCCGCCAGACCGCCTCGGCCTCGGCCAGCCGCCCGGGCTCGGCCACCGAGACGTTGCACAGGACCTGGGGGACCCGCTCCACCAGCCCCGCCGACAGCTCGGCCAGCGGGCGACCCGAGCGCGCCACCAGGTCGGCCAGGACCAGGCCGGTCAGGATGCCGTCGCCGGTGGTCGCCTTGTGGCGGAAGACGATGTGGCCCGACTGCTCCCCGCCCAGCGCCAGCCCCTCGGCCTCCAAGGCGGCCAGCACGTGGCGGTCCCCGACCGGGGTCTCGCGCACGGCGATCCCCCGCTCCTCCATGGCCAGGCGGAACCCCAGGTTGGTCATGACGGTCACCACCACCGCGTCGCCGGTCAGCTCGCCGCGCGCCGACAGGTCGACGGCGAAGAGGGCGAGCAGGGTGTCGCCGTCGGCCAGCGCCCCGGTGTGGTCGACGGCCACGAGGCGGTCGGCGTCGCCGTCGAAGGCGAGCCCCAGGTCGGCCCCGGTCCCCACCACCGCCGCGGCGAGCGGGCCGGGGTGGGTCGAGCCGCACCCGTCGTTGATGTTGGCCCCGTCGGGGGCGCACGCCGTCGCCGTCACCTCGGCCCCGAGCGCGGCGAACACCGCCGGGGCCACCGCGCCGGCCGCCCCGTTGGCGCAGTCGAGCACCACCTTCAGCCCGTCGAGCCGCCGGCCGTCCAGCGAGGCCACCAGGTGGTCGTGGTAGGCGTCGGGGGCGTCGGGGGCGGCGGTGATCGTCCCCACCGCCGACCCGGTGGGCCCCGGGCCGCCGTCCCCGGCCTCGAGGTCGGCCTCGATGGACCGCTCCACCTCGGGCGTGAGCTTGGTGCCGCCTGGGGCGAAGAGCTTGATGCCGTTGTCCTCGAAGGGGTTGTGCGAGGCCGAGACCACCGCCGCGGGCAGTCCGAGCCGCTCGGCCCAGAAGGCGACCCCCGGGGTCGGGAGCACCCCGAGGTCGACCACGTCCACCCCCTCGGCGGCCAGGCCGGCCGAGAGCGCGGCCTGCAGGAACGGCCCCGAGCGCCGGGTGTCCCGGCCCACCAGGTAGGTCGGGGCGGGGACCTGCCGGGCCGCCGCCCGCCCGAGGGCGAGGGCCAGCTCGGCGGTGAGCTCTGCGTTGGCTACCCCTCGGACCCCGTCGGTGCCGAAGCGTGGGTGCGCCACCCGCCTACCGCTTGGAGTACTGCGGTGCCTTGCGGGCTTTCTTCAGGCCGTACTTCTTGGACTCCTTCTCGCGGGCGTCGCGGGTGAGGAACCCGGCTCGCTTCAGGGCCGGCCGCAGCTCGGGGTCGAGCTCGATGAGGGCCCGGGCGATGCCCAGGCGCAGCGCGCCGGCCTGCCCCGACATGCCGCCGCCGTCCATGGTGGCCTCGATGTCGTAGGACTCGGAGGTGGCGGTCACCCGCAGCGGCTCGGTGGCCAGCATCCGGTGGGTGGCCGAGGGGAAGTAGTCCTCGAAGGGCCGCTTGTTGACCGTGATGGCGCCCTGGCCCGGCCGGAAGCGGACCCGGGCGACGGCCTGCTTGCGGCGGCCGGTGGTCTGGGAGAGGGGAACGGGCATGGTGCTCCTCGTGCTCAGCCGGCCCGCCGGGCGGCCGGCAGGTCGAGCGGCTGGGGGTCCTGGGCGGCGTGGGGGTGGTCGGGCCCCGGGTAGACCTTGAGCTTGGCCAGCTGCTGGCGGCCGAGGGTGTTCTTGGGCAGCATGCCCCGCACGGCGCGGCGCACCACCTCCTCGGGGCTGCGCTCCATCAGCTCGGCGTAGCTGCGCTGCTTCAAGCCGCCGGGGTAGCCGCTGTGGCGGTAGGCGAACTTGTCGGCCGCCTTGTCGTGGGTGAGGACCACCCCTGAGGCGTTGACCACCACCACGTGGTCACCGGTGTCGACGTGGGGGGCGAAGATCGGCCGGTGCTTGCCCCGCAGGATGCGGGCGACCTCGGTGGCCAGGCGGCCGAGGACCAGGCCGTCGGCGTCCACGAGGTGCCAGGCACGCTCGATCTCTTCGGCTTTGGGTGAGTAGGTGCGCAAAGGGGGTTTCCTCTTCGGGGCGGCCGGCGCCCCTGCGGGGCATGCCGATGGGCCGACTGACCAGGATACGGCGTGGGCGGCCGTCGGGCAAGCCGGCTACGGCTCGGGGTAGGAGACGGACTCGAGGCACAGGCCGTGAGGCGGGGCGGGCTGGGCCGCCCCGGTCCGGGTCCCCGCCCGGAGCTGGGCCACCATGGTGGCCACGTTCCCCCGGCCCCGGCCCACCGCCACCAGCGCCCCGACCAGGCTGCGCACCATCTGGTGGCAGAACGAGGAGGCGCTGATGTCGAAGCGCAGCAGTGTGCAGGGCCCGGTCGACCACCCAGCCGAGGTCACCCGGCGGACGATCGGCTCGTCGGCCCCGGACCCCGGGGGCCGGCGGCAGAACCCCCGGAAGTCGTGCTCGCCCACCAGGGCGTCGGCGGCGGCGGTCATGGCCCGGCGGTCGAGCGGGTCGGCCACGTGCCAGGCCAGGGGGGCGAGGAGGGGGTCGGGCACCGGGGCGTTCACCACCAGGTAGCGGTAGTGGCGGGCGGTGGCCGAGTGGCGGGCGTCGAACCCCTCTCCGGCGGGGGCGGCCGCCCGCACCACCACGGCGGGGGCCAGCTGGCGGTTGACCGCCTTCTTCAGGTCGTAGGCCGCCGGCAGGTCCGCCGGCAGGTCGACGTGGGCCACCTGCCCCCGGGCGTGGACCCCGGCGTCGGTGCGGCCGGCGCAGACGATGGGCGGGGGGTCGGCCAGCCGGGCCGAACGGGCGATGGCGTCGGCCAGCGCTCCGGCCACGGTCGGCGCGGCGGGCTGGGCGGCGAAGCCGCGGAACCCGCTCCCGTCGTAGGCGATCAGCAGCCGCCAGCGCCGGAGTCCGGGCTCGGGCACCTCCCGGCGACCGGGCTCAGACCAGCTCGATGCGCACCATCGGGGCGTTGTCCCCCGGGCGCGGGCCCAGCTTGAGGATCCGGGTGTAGCCCCCGGGGCGCTCGGCGTAGCGGGGCGCGATCTCGTCGAAGAGCTTCTTGGCCATGTCCTTGTCGCGGATGAGGGCCACCACCCGGCGATGCTGGTGGACGCCGCCCTTGCGGGCCGCGGTGATGCACTTCTCGGCCACCGGGCGGAGGGCCTTGGCCTTGGCCTCGGTGGTGACCAGCGACTCGGCGGCGATCAGCGAGGCCACCAGGTTGCCCAGGATGGCCTTCTGGTGGGCGGCGTCCCCGCCCATCCGCCGTCCTCGTTTGGGGGTCCCCAGCATGGCGCCTAGTCCTTCGTCCGGAGCGAGAGGCCCCGCTCGTCCAACCGCTGGATGACCTCGTCGAGCGACTTCTGGCCGAAGTTGGTGATGCCCAAGAGGTCTGTGAGGGTCTTCTCGACCAGCTCGCCGATGGTGTTGATCTGGGCCCGCTTCAGGCAGTTGCGCGGCCGCTCGGAGAGGTCGAGCTCCTCGATCCGCAGGTCGAGGTCGGGCGACCCGCCGCCCAGCGAGCCGACCTCGCCCAGCTCCAGCCCCTGGGGCGCCTCCTCCAGGTCGGCCACCAGGCCGACCAGGGTGCGCAGGGTGTCGCCGGCGGAGGCCAGCGCCTCGCGGGGGGTGAGCGAGCCGTCGGTCTCGATGTCGAGCACCAGGCGGTCGAAGTCGGTGGACTGCTCCACCCGGACCGGCTCCACCTCGAAGGTCACCCGGCGGACCGGCGAGAAGATCGAGTCGACCGGGATCACCCCGATGGTCGACGAGCGCTTGTTCTTGTCGGCCGACACGTAGCCGCGCCCCCGCTCGACGGTGACGTCGAGAGCCAGGTGGCCCTTGGCGTTCAGGGTGGCGATGTGCAGGTCGGGGTTCAAGACCTCCACGTCGGACGTGGTCTGCAGGTCGGCGGCGGTGGCCTCGCCCGGGCCCCGCTTGTCGAAGCGCAGGGTCACCGGCTCGTCCGACTCCACCCGCACCAGGAGGTCCTTCAGGTTCAAGATGATGTCGGTGACGTCCTCCTTCACCCCCGGCAGGGTGGTGAACTCGTGGAGGGCCTCGTCGAATCGCACCTGGGTCACCGCCGCCCCCGGGATCGACGAGAGCAGGGTGCGGCGCAGGGAGTTGCCCAGGGTGTGGCCGAAGCCGGGGTCGAGCGGGCCGACGGCGAAGCGCTGTCGGTTGTCACGCTCCTCGTCGACGGCCTCGACGGTCGGGCGCTGGATGATGAGCATCGGTACTGGCTCCTCGGGTGGGTTTTGGGGGCGGTCGGCCCGGGGGGCGGGCCGGGGGCTACTTCGAGTAGAGCTCGACGATCAGCTGCTCTTGCACCGGCTCGTCGATGTGCTCGCGCAGCGGCGGGTTGAGCACCTGGACGGCGAAGCCCGAGTCGCCGGTCTCGAGCCACGGCGGGGTCTGGCGGTCGAGGGTGTCCATGTTGCGCCGGACGTAGAACATCTCGCGCGACGGGCCCTTCAGGGCCACCGTGTCGCCCTTGCGGACCCGGTAGCTCGGGATCGTCACCCGCTTGCCGTTCACCAGGACGTGGCCGTGGCGGACGAACTGGCGGGACTGGGCCCGGCTGGCGCCCCACCCGGCCCGAAAGACCACGTTGTCGAGGCGCATCTCGAGCATGCGCAGCAGGTTCTCACCGGTGATGCCCGGCGCCCGGTTGGCCTCCTCGTAGAGGTTGCGGAACTGCTTCTCCAACAGGCCGTAGATGCGGCGGGCCTTCTGCTTCTCCCGCAGCTGGGTCAGGTACTCGGACCCCTGGCGCATGCGGTCGCGGCCGTGCTCGCCGGGGGGGTAGGCCCGGCTGTGGCGGTCGGTGACCGCCTCGGAGACCGGGCACTTGAGCGAGAAGCAGCGCTCGCCCTTCAAGAACAGCTTGGTCCGCTCTCGCCGGCAGAGCCGGCAGACGGGTCCGGTGTATCGCGCCATCTCCGCCTCCTAGACCCGGCGCCGCTTCTTGGGGCGGCAACCGTTGTGGGGGATGGGGGTGACGTCCTTGATGCCCACCACCTCGATGCCGGCGGCGGCCAGCGAGCGGATGGCGGTCTCACGGCCCGAACCGGGCCCCCGGACCAGCACGTCGACCTTGCGCACCCCGTGCTCCATGGCCCGGCGGGCGCAGGCCTCGGCGGCCAGCTGGGCGGCGAAGGGGGTGGACTTGCGGGACCCCTTGAAGCCGACGTTGCCGGCCGACGCCCAGGCCAGCACGTTCCCCTGGGGGTCGGCGATGGAGACGATGGTGTTGTTGAACGAGCTCTTGATGTGGGCGACGCCGTAGTTGACGTTCTTGCGCTCCCGGCGGCGGGGCCGTCGGGCCCCCTGGCTCTTGGTGGGCTTTGCCATCTACTTGCGGACCTTCTTCTTTCCGGCGACCGTCTTCTTCGGTCCCTTGCGCGTCCGGGCGTTGGTGTGGGTGCGCTGGCCGTGGACGGGCAGCCCCTTGCGGTGGCGGACGCCCTGGTAGCAGTTGATCTCCATCTTGCGCTTGATGTCCTGGGAGACGTCCCGGCGCAGGTCGCCCTCGACGCGGAGGTTGGCGTCGATGTCGCTGCGCAGGCGGACCACCTCCTCCTCGGTCAGGTCGCGCACCCTGGTGTTGGGGTCGACGCTGGTCCTCGAGCAGATCTCCTGGGCCTGGGTCTGGCCGATTCCGTAGATGTAGGTGAGAGACACCTCGAGGCGCTTCTCTCTGGGGATGTCCACCCCGGCGATGCGGGCCATGCGCTTCCTCCTAGCCCTGCCGCTGCTTGTGGCGGGGGTTGTCGCAGATCACGACCACGCGACCGTGCCGCCGGATCACCTTGCACTTCTCGCAGATCGGCTTGACGCTGGGTCGTACCTTCATCGGGTTCCTCTTGTCGCTCTACTTGTACCGGTAGGTGATTCGTCCCCGGTTCAGGTCGTAGGGGGTGATCTCCACCTGGACCTTGTCACCGGGCAGGATGCGGATCCGGTGCATCCGCATCTTCCCCGAGCTGTGGGCCAGCACCTTGTGCCCGTTCTCGAGCTCGACTCGGAACATGGCGTTGGGCAGTGGCTCCACCACCGTGCCTTCCAGCACGATGGCGTCTTCCTTGGGCTTGGGCAGGTGACTCTCCTCGACTCTTCCTCTGACCGGTCGGCGGCGCGGCGCCGGGGGCGGTGAAAAAATGCGACTGGGGCCGGTTGCCGCCGGGCCCCGGGGGCCGGGCGGCGGGCCGAACGCACAGTCTACCCGGTGTCGGCCGGGGCCGCCATAGGGCCCCCTCAGGGCGCGGTGAAGACCTCCGGGCCGTGGTCGGTGACGGCGATCGTGTGCTCGAAATGGGCCGAGAGGCTCCCGTCGGCGGTGACCACGCTCCACCCGTCGTCGAGCAGCCTGGTCTCGGGCCCCCCGGCGTTCACCATCGGCTCGATGGCGAAGACCATCCCGGTCTTTATGGTCGGCCCGGGGCTCCCCGGCCAGTAGTTGGGCACCTGGGGCTGCTCGTGCATGGCCGTCCCGATGGCGTGGCCGACGTACTCGCGGACCACGCCGAACCCGGCCGCCTCGGCCACCTTCTGGACCGCCCGCCCCACCTCGTGGAGCCGGTTCCCCGCCGTGAGCTGGTCGATCCCGGCCCACAGGCTCCGCTCGGTGACCTCCATGAGCCGCCGGGCCGCCGGGGAGACCTCGCCGACCGGGGCGGTGTAGGCGGCGTCGCCGTGGTAGCCGTCGATGATGGCCCCGCAGTCGACCGAGAGGATGTCCCCCTCCTCCAGGCGGTAGTCGCCGGGGATGCCGTGGACGATCATGTCGTTGGGCGAGGTGCAGATCACCGCCGGGAAGCCGTGGTAGCCGAGGAAGTTGGAGGTGGCCCCCCGTCGGTCGAGGACCCCCCGGGCGATCGAGTCGAGCTCCCGGGTGGTCACCCCGGGCCGGATGGCCGCCCGGGTGGCCTCGTGCATCTCGGCCACCACCCGGCCGGCCCGGCGCATCCGGGCCAGCTCGTCGGCGTTGCGCCTCACCGGGGCCCGGCCGGGATCGGGTCGGGACCGGCCTGGCGCCGCCCCTCGATCGCCTCCACGCACAGGCGGGTCACCTCGTCGGGCGAGCCGGTGCCCTCCACCTCGACCAGGAGGCCGTGGCGCTGGTACCACTCGATCAAGGGCGCCGTCTGGCGCTCGTAGAGCTCGAGGCGCCGGCCGATGGCCTCGGCGGTGTCGTCCTCGCGCTGGACCACCTCCCCGCCGCAGACGTCGCAGGTCCAGTTGACCAGCGGGGGGGAGCCGGTCGAGTAGTTGGCCCCGCAGTCGACGCAGACCCGGCGCGAGGCCAGCCGCTCGAGCACCAGCTCGGTCGGGACCTCCAGGTCGAGCACCAGGTCGAGCCGGTCGGGCCGGAGCACCTCGGCCAGGCTCTCGGCCTGGGCGATCGTCCGGGGGCAGCCGTCGAGGACGAACCCCCTGGCCCGGGTGTCGGCTTCGGTGATGCGGCGCCCCACCATCTCCATGATCAGGTCGTCGGGGAGCAGGTCGCCTTGGTCCATGAACTCCTTGGCCCGGAGCCCCAACGCGGTGCGCGACTTCACCTCGCCCCGGAGCATGTCCCCGGTCGAGACGTGGGGGACCACGTAGTGGTGCGACAGGCGCACACATTGCGTCCCTTTGCCGGCCCCCTGCTTGCCGAGGACCACGAGTCTGACCCCGGGTACCACCCAGTCCCTACTTGAGGAAGCCCTCGTAGTTGCGCATCATCAACTGGCTGTCGATCTGGCGCATCGTTGTGAGGGCCACACCCACCGAGATCAGCAGGGTCGTGCCGTAGAAGGGGAACTTGTTGAGGTTCCACAGGGCCATGAGGATCGACGGGACGACCGCCACCGAGGCCAGGAAGAGGGCGCCGGGGACGGTGATCCGGTTCAAGATGTGGGCGAAGTAGCGCTCGGTCGGGGGCCCGGGCCGGATGCCGGGGATGAAGCCGCCCTGCTTGCGGATGATGTCGGCCTGCTGGTGGGGGTCGAAGGCCACGTAGACGTAGAAGAAGGTGAAGGCCACGATCAGCACGAAGTACAAGAAGATGTAGATCAGGCTGGTCGGCTGGATGTTGCTCTTCACGAAGGACTGGAAGCTGTGCCAGGGGATGACGTTGCTGAGCAGGACCGGGATGTACAGCACCGAGCTGGCGAAGATGATCGGGATGACGCCGGACTGGTTGACCTTGAGCGGGATGTAGGTGCTCTGGCCGCCGTACATGCGCCGTCCGACCACCCGCTTGGCGAAGGTCACCGGGATCCGCCGCTGGCCCTGGTCCATGAAGACGATGAAGACCAAGAGGAGGAGCGAGATCACCACGATGATGCCGAATTTGAGCGCCCCGCCCTCCTCGTAGATGCCCTTGCCGCCCGAGGGGATCGAGGCCACCACGTTGGCGAAGATCAGGATGGACATCCCCTGGCCGATGCCGCGCTGGGTGATCAGCTCGGCCAGCCACATGACGAAGGCGGTGCCGGCGGTGAGGCACATCACCATGAAGGCGCCGAGGGCGATGGTGAACTTGGGGATCAGTGTGATCGTGGTGCCGAGCAGGGCCGAGTCGTGGCCGTGGAAGGCGTAGATCAGTCCGGTCGACTGCATGAGGGCCAGGGCCACCGTCAGGTACCGGGTGGTCTGGGTGATCTTCTTCTGGCCGACCGCCCCCTGGTCCCGCCACTCCTCCAGCTTGGGGATGACCGTGCCCAGCAGCTGGATGATGATCGAGCTGGTGATGTAGGGCATGACGCCCAGGCCGAAGACGGCCAGGCGGACTAGGGCGCCACCCGAGAAGAGGTTCAAGAACCCGAGGACGCCCGAGGCGCCGGCCTCGTGCTGGAGGGTCTGCAGCTTGGCCCAGCTCACGCCGGGGACGGGGACGTTCGCCCCCACCTGGTAGAGCACGATGATGGTCAGGGTGAACAGGACCTTGTTGCGAAGGTCGGGGACCCTGAAGATGTTGCCCAGCCGCGAGAGCACCGCGACCTACCGGTTCATGAGGGCGTTGCCGCTGGCCGGGGGGCGGCCATGGCCGAAGGGCAGGGGGACCCGCTCGACGGTCCCGCCGGCCCCGGTGATGGCGGCCTCGGCGGCGGCCGAGAAGGCGTGGGCCGACACCCGCATCGCCCGGGTCACCTCGCCCCGGCCCAACACCTTGACCAGGGCCTTGGGGCGGACCAGCCCGGCCGCCACCAGGGTGTCGGGGGTCACGTCGTCGGCGTCCAGCGCCGCCAGCGCGTCGAGGTTGACCGGGGTGTACTCGATCCGGAAGGGGTTCTTGAACCCGCGCAGCTTGGGGATCCGCTGCATGATCGGCAGCTGGCCGCCCTCGAAGCCGGCGGGGATGGTGTCGCGGGCCCCCTGGCCCTTGGTGCCCCGGCCGGCCGTCTTGCCGCCCTTGCCGCCGATGCCGCGGCCCACCCGGCGCCGGGGCCGGGAAGACCCCTTGGGCGGGGTGAGGTCGTGCAGCTTCACTTGGACTCCTCGCTTCCCTCGCCCACCGGCTCGACCGAGACCAGGTGGGGGACGCGGGCCAGCATGCCCCGGATCTCGGGGCGGTCGGGCAGCTCGTTGCACTGGCCGATCCCCCGGAGCCCGAGGGCGCGCAGCGTCCCGCGGTGCTTGGGCTTGGTCCCGATGGCCGAGCGCACCTGGGTGACCCGCAGGGTGGTCATCGGACCTCCGAGAACAGCTCGGTCTCCCGCCGGCGCTCGCGGTAGGCGCGCAGCACGCCGGCCGGGGTCACCTCGTCGGGCTGCTTGCCCCGCAGCGCCGCCACCTCGTCCGGGCGGCGCAGGGCCTTGAGCCCGGCGATGGTGGCGTGGGCCACGTTGATGCCGTTCGACGACCCGAGCGACTTGGCCAGGATGTCGCGGATGCCGGCCATCTCCAGGATGTGGCGGGCGGCGCCGCCGGCGATGACGCCGGTGCCCGGGGCGGCGGGCTTCAGCATGACCCGCCCGGCCCCGCTCTCCCCGATCACCGGGTGGGTGATGGTCGAGCCGGCCAGGGCCACCTCGAAGACGTTCTTGCGCGCCTCCTCGATCCCCTTCTGCACGGCCAGCCCGGCCTCCTTGGCCTTGCCGTAGCCGAGGCCGACCCGGCCGTTGCCGTCGCCGACCACCATGAGGGCGGCGAACGAGAACCGCCGACCGCCCTTGACCACCTTGGCCACCCGGTTCACCCGGATGGTCCGCTCCTCGTACTGCACATCGGTCATGGCGATCAGAACTCCAGTCCCTCGTCTCGGGCGGCGTCGGCCAGCACGGCCACCCGGCCGTGGTAGGCGAACCCGCCACGGTCGAACACCACCCGGGTCACCCCGGCGGCCTTGGCCCGGGTGGCCAGCAGCCGTCCCACGGCCTCGGCCCCGGTCACGTTACCCCCGCCCGACTCCCCCAGCTTGGCGCGCAGCTCCGGCTCGACGGTCGAGGCGGCGGCCAGGGTCCGGCCGGCCAGGTCGTCGATGACCTGGGCCGAGATGTGGCGGTTGGACCGGCTGACGGCCAGGCGCGGCCGCTCGGGGGTGCCCGAGACCTTGGCCCTCACCCGGGCGTGGCGCCGGATGCGCAGTGCCCGCTCGCGGTTCGTCGTCCCAGCCATCACTTGGCCGCCTTTCCAGCCTTGCGCAGGACCCGTTCGCCGGCGTAGCGGACGCCCTTGCCCTTGTAGGGCTCGGGCTTGCGGATCTTGCGGATGTCCGCCGCCACCTGGCCCACCTTCTCCTTGTCGATGCCCCGCACGATGACCCTGGTGGGGGTGGGCACCTCGAAGGTGATGCCGTCGGGGGCGTCGACCTGCACGGGGTGGGAGAAGCCGAGCGCCAGCTCGAGGGCGCCGGGGCCCTTGGCGTTGGCGCGGTAGCCGACGCCGACGATCTCGAGCTCCTTGGAGAACCCCTGGGTCACGCCGGCCACCATGTTGGCCACCAGCGACCGGGTCAGGCCGTGCAGGGCGCGGTGCCGTCGCTCGTCGTCGGGGCGGGCGACGACCAGCACGTCACCCTCCTGGGTGATGGAGATCCCGGCCGGGAGCCGCCGGGCCAGCGAGCCCTGGGGGCCGGTGACCGTGACCAAGTCCTCGGCCAGGGCGACGGTGACCCCGGAGGGCACGGGGATGGGGGAGCGTCCGATGCGCGACATCAGGCGTCGCCTCTCTCGCTACCAGACATGGCAGAGCACCTCGCCTCCCAGATGGCGCTGGCGCGCCTCCTTGTCGGTCATGAGGCCGTGGCTGGTCGACACCACCGCCACCCCGATGCCGCCCAGGACCCGGGGCATCTTGTCCGCCCGGGCGTAGATGCGCAGCCCGGGCTTGGAGACGCGCTTGATCCCCCCGATGGTGCGGGTGCGGTCGGCGGAGTACTTGAGGGTGATCGCCAGCTCCGAGCCGGGCTTGTCGGGGTCCTTCTCCACCCGGTAGCCCGCGATGAAGCCCTCGCGCTCCAAGATGGCGGCCAGGGCCTCCTTGAGCTTGGAGCCGGGCATCCGGACTGTCTCGAATTGCGCCGAATTGGCGTTGCGGATGCGGGTCAGCATGTCCGCGATCGGGTCGGTCATCGTCATGGCCGTTCTCCTACCAGCTCGCCTTGGTCACCCCGGGCACCTCGCCGGCGTGCACCATCGTCCGCAGGCAGATGCGGCACAGCCCGAACTTGCGGTAGACGGCCTTCGGGCGGCCACACCGCTGGCACCGGGTGTAGGCCCGGACCTTGAACTTGGGCGTGCGTTGCTGCTTCTGGATGAGTGCCTTCTTCGCCATGGTGCCTATCGGGTCTCCTGTCGGAACGGGAAGCCGAACGCACGCAACAGCGCTCGGCCCTCCTCGTCGGTGCGGGCGGTAGTGACGATGGTGATGTCCATGCCACGGGTGGTGTCGATCTTGTCGTAGTCGACCTCGGGGAAGATGAGCTGCTCGGTGACCCCAAAGGTGTAGTTGCCGTGGCCGTCGAACGAGCGGGACGACAGGCCCCGGAAGTCGCGGATGCGGGGGATGGCCAGGCTGATCAGCCGGTCGAAGAACTCCCAGGCCCGGTCGCCCCGCAGCGTCACCTTGACCCCGATGGGCATGCCCTCGCGCAGCTTGAAGCTGGCGATGGACTTCTTGGCCCGGGTGACCACCGGCTTCTGCCCGGTGATGGTCTCGAGGTCGCGCTGGGCCCCCTCGATGAGCGACTGCTGCTGGGTGGCCTTGCCCACGCCCACGTTGACCACGATCTTGGTCAGGCGGGGCACCTCCATGACGTTGCCCACCTGGAGCTCCTCGGCCAGGCGCGGGCGCACCTCGGTCAGGTAGCGCTCCTTCAGCCGGGGGCGGGGACGGGCTTGGGTGGTGGTCACAGCTCACCCCCGCACTTGCGGCAGACCCGCAGCTTGCGGCCCTGCTCGTCGAACTGGTAGCCGACCCGGGTCGGGTCGCCGCACGAGCTGCAGACGATGGAGACCGAGGAGACCGGCATCGGCATGAACTTGTCGATGATGCCGCCCTGCATGGTGTTGCGGGTCGGCTTGGCGTGGCGCTTGGCCACGTTCACGCCGTCGACGACGACCTTGCCCACGGCCGGCAGCGCCCGGACCACCTCGGCCCGGTGGCCCTTGTACTTGCCGGTCCGCACCTCGACGCGGTCACCCTTTTGGATCCGCATCACAGCACCTCCGGGGCGAGCGAGACGATACGCATGAACTTCTTGTCCCGCAGCTCCCGGCCGACCGGGCCGAAGATGCGGGTGCCACGGGGCTGCTGCTGCTCGTTGATCAGCACGGCGGCGTTCTCGTCGAAGCGGATGTAGCTGCCGTCGGGGCGGCGCTTCTCCTTCTTGGTCCGCACCACGACGCACCGCACGACGTCGCCCTTCTTGACCGCCGCCCCGGGGATGGCGTCCTTCACGGTGGCCACGAAGATGTCGCCGATGCTGGCGTAGCGCCGGCGCGAGCCGCCGAGCACCCGGATGCACAGCACCTCCTTGGCGCCGGAGTTGTCGGCCACCCGGAGGCGGGACTCCTGCTGGATCATCGGGCCCGCTCCATGATCTCGGTGAGCCGCCAGCGCTTCAGCTTGGACAGCGGCCGGGTCTCGGTCACCCGCACTCGGTCGCCGACCTTGGCGCTGCCCTCGGCGTCGTGGACGTAGAGCCGCTTGGTGCGCTGCACGGTCTTGCCGTAACGGGGGTGGCGGACGCGCTCGACCACGGCCACCACCACGGTGGCCTCCATGGCGTCGGAGACCACGGTCCCCTCGCGCACCTTGCGCCGGTTGGGCCGGGCGCCGGCGTCGGCTGCGCTGCTCTCGGCCATCAGCCCTCCTCCTCCTGCTCGGCCTCGTCGGCCGTCGGCAACTCGTCCTCTTCGACCGCCGCCGCCCGCACGGCCCGCCGGGACGGCGCCGGGGGCACGTAGGTCCCCTCGGCCTCCTGGATCTCCCGGTCGCGCAGGACGGTCAGGATGCGGGCCACGTCGCGCTTGACCGCACGCATGCGGGCGGTGTTGTCCAGCTGGCCGGTGGCCAGCTGGAAGCGGAGGTTGAACAGCTCCCGGCGGGCCTCGCCCAGCCGCAGCTCGAGCTCGTCGGGGTCCATGACCACCAGGTCGCCTGCGGTGACCATCAGACCTGCACCTCCGCCGTGCCGTGGGTGCCCGGGCGCACCACGAAGCGGGCCTTCATGGGCAGCTTCTGGATGGCCCGGTCCATGGCCGCCTCGGCCAGCTCGGGCTCGACCCCGGCCAGCTCGAAGAGCACCCGGCCCGGGCGCACGACCGCCACCCAGTGCTCGGGGTTGCCCTTGCCCGAGCCCATGCGGGTCTCGGCGGGCTTCTGGGTCACCGGCCGGTCGGGGAAGACGCGGATCCAGACCTTCCCGCCACGCTTGACGTGGCGGGTCATCGCGATACGGGCCGCCTCGATCTGGCGGGCGGTGAGCCACCCGGGCTCGAGTGCCTGGATGCCGAAGTCGCCGAAGCTGACCGTGGTGCCGCCCTTGGCGGCGCCGGTGAGCCGGCCGCGCTGCTGCTTGCGGTGCTTGACCTTGCGGGGCATCAACATGTCAGTCGGCATCCCTGCGGAAGTGGGGGGTCTCGTGGTGCTCGTGACGGCTCCGCCGCTCGATCTCCTCGTCCTCGGCCAGCCGCTTCTCGAGGTCGTCGGGGACGGCGGGCGGGGCGATCAGGTCGGCCACCGGTGCCTCGAGGGCCGCCTCGTCGCCGGTGCCCTCGTCGCCGGCCGCCACCTCGGCCACCGGCGGCGCCGTCTCGATGGCCTCCTCGACCGGCTCGATCTCGGCCTGGCCGTTGCCGGCCGGCTCCTCGATGTCGGTGGCCGCGGCGACCAGGCCGGGCTCGCCCTGGTCCTGGCGGCGGCGTCCGCCGCCGGCGGTGATGAGCCGGCGCGGGCGGACCTGGCCCGAGGTCTCCCCCACCGCCATGGCCGCCTCGCGGGTGATCTTGTCCTCGACCGAGACCTTGTAGGGGAGGATGTCGCCCTTGTAGATCCAGACCTTCACCCCGACCCGGCCCGACGTCGTCTTGGCCTCGCGGAAGCCGTAGTCGATGTCGGCTCGCAGGGTGTGCAGCGGGACCCGGCCCTCGCGGTAGGACTCCTTGCGCGACATCTCCGAGCCCCCGAGGCGGCCCGAGCACTGCACCCGGACTCCCTGGGCCCCGGCCTTCTGGACGGTCTGGATGGCCCGCTTCATGGCCCGGCGGAACGCCACCCGCCGCACCAGCTGGTCGCAGATGCCCTGGGCGATCAGGGCGGCGTCGAGCTCGGGCTGCTTGATCTCTTGGATGTTGAGCTGGATCCGGTTCTGCAGACCGGTCATCTCCTCGAGCTTCTTCTTCAGTCGGTCGGCCTCGGCACCGCGGCGGCCGATCACGATGCCCGGGCGGGCGGTGTGGATGTCGACCCGGAGACGGTCGCGGGTCCGCTCCACCTCGATCCGGCTGACGGCGGCCGCCTCCAGCTGGGTCATGAGGTAGTCGCGGATCTTCCAGTCCTCCACGACGAACTCGCGGTAGTGGCGCTCCTCGAACCAGCGCGACTTCCAGTCGGTGGTCACGCCGAGGCGGAACCCGTAGGGGTTTACCTTCTGGCCCATCTACTCGCCCTTCTCGCTGTCGTCGTCGCCCGGCGCGCCCTCGTCGGGGCCTGCGTCGGTGGTCTCCTCGTCGTCGGCCTCGTCGGCGACCTGCTCGGCGGCGGCCTCGGCCACCTCTTCGTCGCTGGTCTCGCCGGCGACCTGCTCGGCCGCGGCCTCCACCACGTCCTCGGCCGCCTGCTCGGTGGCCGCGTCCTCCACCAGCTCGGCCTCGATCTCGGCGGCGGCCTCCGCCTCGGCGGCGGCCTCCTGGGCGTGGCGGCGGCGGGAGAGCCGACCGGCCAGGTCCGCCCGGCGGCGGGACTCGGAGACCCGGCGGGAACGCTGGGCGCCGACCACCTCGCGCTGGGCGTGGCGGCGGGCCAGGCGCTCGTCGGGCAGCCGGCTGACCACCACGGTGATGTGGCAGGTGCGCTTCCTGATCCGGCTGGCCCGTCCCCGGGCACGGGGCCGGAACCGCTTCAAGGTGGCCCCCTCGTCGGCGAAGCACGCCGAGACGTAGAGGTCCTCGGCGTCCTGCCCGTCGTTGTGCACGGCGTTGGCCACCGCCGAGGCCAGCACCTGGCCCACCACGGTGGCGGCCTCCCGGGGGGTGGACCGCAGGATCTCGGCCGCCCGGTCCACGTCCTCGCCCCGGATCAGGTCGAGCACCTGGCGGGCCTTGGAGGCCGACATCCGGTAGTGGCGCAGGACCGCCTTGGTCCCCGGGCGCTCGTTGGTCTTGAGACCGGTCATCTCAACGCCTCCCCGCCCGCTCCTGGCCGGCGTGGTAACGGAACGTCCTGGTGGGGGCGAACTCGCCCAGCTTGTGGCCGACCATGGACTCGGTCACGTAGACCGGGACATGGCGGCGGCCGTCGTGGACGGCGATGGTGTGGCCGACCATGTCGGGGATGATCGTCGACCGGCGGGACCAGGTCTTCACGACCCGCTTCTCCCCGCTGGCGTTGAGGGCGTCCACCTTCTTCAGCAGGTGGCCGTCGACGAACGGCCCCTTCTTCAGGCTGCGTGGCATGGCTACCCCCTACCGCCGGGTGCCGCGGGTGCGCCGGCGGCGGACGATCATCTTGTCGGACTCCTTGTGGCGGGCCCGGGTGCGGCCCTCGGGCTGGCCCCACGGCGAGACCGGGTGCCGGCCGCCCGAGGACTTGCCCTCGCCGCCGCCGAGCGGGTGGTCGACCGGGTTCATGGCCACGCCGCGGGTCTGGGGGCGGATGCCCTTCCACCGGTTCCGGCCGGCCTTGCCGACCTTGACCAGCTCGGCCTCGGCGTTGCCCACCACGCCCAGGGTGCCCCGGCAGTCGATGGGCACCCGGCGCATCTCGGTGGAGGGGAGCCGAAGGGTGGCGTAGACGCCCTCCTTGGCCACCAGCTGGATGCTCATGCCGGCGCCGCGCGCCAGCTTGCCGCCGCCGCCCGGCCGCAGCTCCACGTTGTGGACGACCGAGCCGACCGGGATGTAGCGCAGCGGGAGCGAGTTGCCGGGGCGGATCTCCGCCCCCTGGCCGCTCTGGAGCAGGTCCCCCACCTTCACGCCGGCCGGGGCCAGGATGTAGCGCTTCTCGCCGTCGAGGTAGTGCAGGAGGGCGATGCGGGCGTTGCGCCCGGGGTCGTACTCGATGGCCGCCACCTTGGCCGGGACCCCGTCCTTGTCCCGGCGGAAGTCGACGATCCGGTACTGGCGCTTGTGGCCCCCGCCGCGGTGGCGGGCGGTCTTGCGGCCGAGGTTGTTGCGCCCGCCCGAGCGCGGCTTGGGGGCGAGCAGGGAGCGCTCGGGGCGGTCCCGGGTGATCTCGGCGAAGTCGGAGACGGTCTGGAACCGGCGCCCGGCGCTGGTCGGCTTGCGTGAACGAAGCGGCATGGGTCTCTCAGCTCTCGAACAGGTCGATCTTGTCGCCGGGGTGCAGCGTGACGATGGCCCGCTTGGTGTTCGGGTGGTGGCCCACCGTGTTCGTACGGCGGTTGCGGGTGGCCTTGCCCTTGCGGTTGAGGGTGTTGACCTTGTCCACCTTGACCCCGAACGCCTGCTCGACGGCCATGCGGACCTCGATCTTGGTGGCCTTGGGGTCGACCACGAAGACGTAGACGTTGCGGTTCATGAGGGCGTAGGACTTCTCGGAGATGACCGGCCGTCGCAGCACGGTGGTGGCGTCCCTCATGATGCGGCCTCCTCTTCTGCGTCGGCCGATCCCTCGGCGTCGATGGGCCCGTCGGTCGATCCGTCGGCGTCGGTGGAGCCGTCGGCCGCCGCGCCGTCGGTGCCGGACCCGGCGTCGGTGGACCCGTCGGCCGCCGCGCCGTCGGTGCCGGACCCGGCGTCCTCGTCGACCACGTCGATCTCCACCGCCTCGACCAGGGAGCCCAGGCCGGGCAGGGTCTCGTCGGTGAACACCACCCAGTCGTTGCGCAGCACGTCGTAGGCGGAGAGCTCGCTGGCCAGCGTCGTCTGGATCTCGGGGAGGTTGCCGAACGACCGCTCGGCCACCACGTCGTCGTCGCCCAGGACCACCAGCACCCGCCCGTCGAGGCCCAGGGCGGCCAGCGCGGCCACGGCGTCCTTGGTGCGCGGCTCCTCCCAGCCCCACGAGTCCACCAGGGCCACCCGATCGTCGGCGGCCCGGTCCGAGAGCGCCGAGCGCAGGGCCAGGCGGACCATCTTCTTGGGGGTGTGCTGGCGGTAGGAGCGGGGTTTGGGGCCGAGGGCCACGCCGCCGCCCGACCAGCTGGGCGAGCGGGTCGAGCCCTGGCGGGACCGGCCGGTCCCCTTCTGGCGGAAGGGCTTGGCCCCGCCGCCGCGGACCTCGGCCCGGGTCTTGGTCGACTGGGTGCCGGCGCGGGCCGCCGCCAGCTGGGCCGTCACCACCTGGTGCATGACGGCCTGGTTGGGCACGATCCCGAAGATCTGCGGCTCGAGGTCCACCGACCCGAGCTCCGTGCCCTCCACGTCGCGGCGGACGACGGTGCGGGCGACCGGCTCGGGGCGCTCCTTGCGGACCGGGCGGCGGGGGGAGAGTGCCGTCTCGCCCATCAGCGGTTCCCGCCCTTCGGGGAGGGCGCCTTCACCGAGTCCCGCAGCACCACCACGGTGCCCCGGGACCCCGGGACGGCCCCCTTGACCAGCACCAGCTCCCGCTCGGGGTCGGCCGCCACGACCTCGAGGTTGAGGGCGGTCACCCGGGTCCCGCCCATGCGGCCGGCCATCCGGGTGCCCTTGAAGACCCGGGAAGGGGTGGCGCAGGCGCCGATCGACCCCGGCACCCGGTGGGCCTTGTGGTTCCCGTGGGAGGCCCCCTGGCCCTTGAAGTTGTGGCGCTTCATGCCGCCGGCGAACCCCTTGCCCTTGGAGACGGCGATGGCGTCGACCCGCTCCCCGGCGCTCCACAGGTCGGCGGTCAGCTCGTGGCCCACCTCGTACTGGCTGGTGTCGTCCAGGCGGAGCTCCACCAGCTTGCGGCCGGGGTCGACCCCCGCCTTCTCGAAGTGGCCCAGCTCGGGCCGGTTGAGGGCGCTGTCCTTGCGGAACCCCCAGGTCACCTGGAGGGCGGAGTACCCGTCACGCTCGGGCGACTTGACCTGCACCACGCGCACGGGCGCGACCTTCAGCACCGTCACCGGTATGGCGCGGTTCTGGTCGTCCCATACTTGGGTCATGCCGACCTTCTCGCCGACGATCGCCTTCGTTGCCACGTAGTGCTCCCGTGTGCATGCCAACGCTCCGCCCGGGATCCCCGAGCGGAGCGCTCGAATGTTTCGGCCCGAGGTCCCTGCCTCCCCGTCTCCGGGGCGCCAGGCGCTCGAGCACATCGTCTGGACCGGCTCGGTACTGCTGCGCCGGGTGGCCGGAAATCGGCCCGAAAGAAGAACTTACACCAAATCCGCCACTCCCGCCAGGGGCCGATCGGCCCCCTCCGGGTCAGGCGTTCTGGATCTTGATCTCGATGTCCACCCCGGCCGGCAGGTCGAGGCGCTGGAGCGAGTCGACCGTCTTGGGGGTGTGCTCGACGATGTCCACCAGCCGCTTGTGCACCCGCATCTCGAAGTGCTCGCGGCTGTCCTTGTACTTGTGGGGCGAGCGGATCACCGTGTAGCGGTGCTTGTCGGTGGGCAGCGGCACCGGCCCTTGGACCTTGGCCTGGGTGCGCAGCACCGTCTGGACGATCTTCTCCGTCGACTGGTCGAGGATCTCGTGGTCGTAGGCCTTGAGCCGGATCCTGATCTTCTGGCGGGGCCCGTCGGCCATGGGTGCCTCTTCCTGGAGTCGGTTGGCTACTTGAGGATCTTGGTGACGCGGCCCGAGGCCACGGTCCGCCCGCCCTCGCGGATGGCGAAGCGGAGACCCTCGACCATGGCGATCGGCTTGCCGAGCTCCACCGTCATGTCGGTGTTGTCGCCCGGCATGACCATCTCGGTGCCCTCGGGCAGGGTGATGGTCCCGGTCACGTCGGTGGTCCGGAAGTAGAACTGCGGCCGGTAGTTGGTGAAGAACGGCTTGTGGCGGCCGCCCTCCTCCTTGTTCAGCACGTAGATGGTGGCCTCGAAGTCGGTGTGGGGGGTGATGGAGCCCGGCTTGCACAGCACCTGGCCGCGCTCGACGTCCTCCTTCTTGGTCCCACGCAGGAGGGCGCCGATGTTGTCGCCGGCCTGCCCCTGGTCGAGGAGCTTGCGGAACATCTCGACGCCGGTCACGGTCGACTTCTGCGTGTCGCGCAGGCCGACGATCTCGACCTCCTCGCCCACCTTCACCACGCCCTGCTCCACCTTGCCGGTCACCACGGTGCCCCGGCCGGTGATCGACATGACGTCCTCGATCGGCATCAGGAAGGGCTTCTCGACGTCACGGATCGGCTCGGGGATGTAGCTGTCGACGGCGTCCATGAGCTCGAGGATCTTGGGCGTCCACTCGGGGTCGCCCTCCAGGGCCTTCAGGGCGCTCACCCGGACGATCGGGGTGTCGTCGCCGGGGAACTCGTACTCGTTCAGGAGCTCGCGGACCTCCAGCTCGACCAGGTCGAGCAGCTCCTCGTCGTCCACCATGTCGGCCTTGTTGAGGGCCACCACGATGTAGGGGACGCCGACCTGGCGGGCCAGCAGCACGTGCTCCCGGGTCTGGGGCATCGGGCCGTCGGCCGCCGAGACCACCAGGATGGCCCCGTCCACCTGGGCGGCGCCGGTGATCATGTTCTTGATGTAGTCGGCGTGACCGGGCATGTCGACGTGGGCGTAGTGGCGGTTGGCCGTCTCGTACTCCACGTGGGCGATCGAGATGGTGATGCCCCGCTGCTTCTCCTCCGGCGCCTTGTCGATCTGGTCGAACGGCGTGAAGGCGGTGTTCGGGTTGTTCTCCGACAGCACCTTGGTGATGGCCGCCGTGAGCGTCGTCTTCCCGTGGTCGATGTGCCCCATCGTCCCCACGTTGATGTGGGGCTTCGAGCGCTCGAACTTCTTCTTGGCCATCTGAAGAACTACTCCTTGGATTGATCTGGGACTGACGACGGACTACTCGCCGCGGGCCCGAGCGATGATCTCCTTGGCGATCGACTCGGGGACCTCGTTGTATGCGTTGAACTGCATCGTGTACGTGGCGCGACCCTGGGTCCGCGAACGCAGATCGGTAGCGTAGCCGAACATGTCGGCCAGCGGTACCTGGGCCCGGACGACGTGGCTGCTGCCCCGCTGCTCCATGCCCTCCACCCGGCCCCGGCGGGACGACAGGTCGCCGATGACGTCGCCCATGTAGTCCTCCGGGGTGACCACCTCGACCGCCATGACCGGCTCCAAAAGGACCGGGCTGGCCTCCCGGGCCGCCTTCTTCACGGCCATCGAGCCGGCGATCTTGAAGGCCATCTCCGAGGAGTCGACGTCGTGGTAGGAGCCGAAGGTCAAGGTCACCCTGACGTCGACGGTCGGGTAGCCGGCCAGCACGCCCGACGTGAGGGCCTCCTGGATGCCGGCGTCGACCGAGGGGATGTACTCCTTGGGGATGACCCCGCCGGTGATCTTGTCCACGAACTCGTAGCCGCCGCCCGGGCCGGTGGGCTCCAGGCTGATCACCACGTGCCCGTACTGGCCGCGGCCGCCGGTCTGGCGGATGTAGCGCTCCTCGATCTTCTCGACCGGCTTGCGGATGGTCTCGCGGTAGGCCACCTGGGGCTTGCCCACGTTGGCGTCGACGCTGAACTCCCGGAGCATCCGGTCCACCAGGACTTCGAGATGGAGCTCGCCCATGCCCGAGATGACGGTCTGGCCGGTCTCCTCGTCGGAGCGGACCCGGAAGGTGGGGTCCTCCTCGGACAGGGCGAACAGGGCCTTGGAGAGCTTGTCCTGGTCGGCCTTGGTCTTGGGCTCGACGGCCACGTGGATGACCGGCTCGGGGAAGGTGAGCTCCTCCAAGATGATGGGGTGGGCCGGGTCCGAGAGGGTGTCGCCGGTGGTGGTCTGCTTGAGGCCGACGGCGGCGACGATGTCGCCGGCGAAGCAGGCCTCCTTGTCCTCCCGGTGGTTGGCGTGCATCTGGAGGAGGCGGCCGATCCGCTCCTTCTTGTCCTTGGTGGTGTTGGTGACCGTGCCGCCCTTGCGGAGCGTCCCCGAGTAGACCCGCAGGTAGGTGAGCTTTCCCACGTAGGGGTCGGTCATGATCTTGAAGGCCAGGGCGGAGAAGGGCGCGTCGTCGTCGGGCTTGCGCTCCTCGGCCTCCTCGTCCCGGCCCGGCTTGGTGCCCGGGGTGGGGGGCAGGTCGAGCGGGCTCGGCAGGTAGTCGACCACGGCGTCGAGCATCGGCTGGACGCCCTTGTTCTTGAAGGCCGACCCGCACAGGATCGGCACCGCCTCGCTGGTCAGCGTCGCCGTGCGCAGGGCCCGGTGGAGGTCCTCGGCGGTGATCTCCTCGTCGGAGAGGTACTTCTCCATGATGCCGTCGTCGTAGTTGGACAGGACGTCGACCAGCTGGTGGCGGGCGTCGGCGGCCTCGGAGGCCAGGTTCTCGGGGATGTCGACCTCCTCCCACTTCTCGCCCATCCCCTCCTCCCAGACCAGGGCCCGCATCCTGAGCAGGTCGATCACGCCCTTGAAGTCGCTCTCGGCGCCGATGGGCAGCTGGATCACCGCCGGGTTGGCGTCGAGGCGGTCGCGGATCATCTCCACGGTCCGCCCGAAGTCGGCCCCGACCCGGTCCATCTTGTTGACGAAGCAGATCCTGGGCACGTGGTACTTGTTGGCCTGGCGCCAGACCGTCTCGGTCTGGGGCTCCACCCCGGCGACGGCGTCGAAGACGGCGACCGCCCCGTCGAGCACCCTGAGCGACCGCTCGACCTCGACGGTGAAGTCGACGTGGCCCGGGGTGTCGATGATGTTGATCCAGGTGTCGCGCCACCGGCAGGTGGTGGCGGCCGAGGTGATGGTGATGCCGCGCTCTTGCTCTTGGACCATCCAGTCCATGGTGGCGGCGCCCTCGTGCACCTCGCCGATCTTGTAGTTCCGGCCGGTGTAGTAGAGGATCCGCTCGGTCGTCGTGGTCTTGCCCGCGTCGATGTGGGCCATGATCCCGATGTTTCGGGTCCTGGCCAGGGGGAATTCGCGGATGGGAAGGGGGTCAGCCATTGTGCGCTTCCTTGGGGACTGCGGGGCCCACTACCAGCGGTAGTGGGCGAAGGCCTTGTTGGACTCGGCCATCTTGTGCAGGTCCTCGCGGCGCTTGACCGCCGCACCGATGCCGTTGGACGCGTCCAGGATCTCGTTGGCCAGCCGCTCGGCCATGGTCTTCTCCCGCCGCTGGCGCGAGTAGCCGGTCAGCCAGCGGATGGCCAGGGTGGTGGCGCGGCGGGGGCGGACCTCCACGGGCACCTGGTAGGTGGCGCCGCCGACCCGGCGGCTGCGGACCTCCAGCTCGGGGCGGGTGTTCTCGACGGCCCGCTTCAAGACGGCCACCGGTTCGGAGCCGGCGCGCTCTTCGACCAGGGTGAGGGCGCCGTAGACGATGCGCTCGGCCAGGGTGCGCTTCCCCCTGGTCAGGACCTTGTTGACCACCTGGGTCACCAGCACCGACCGGTAGACCGGGTCGGGCTGGAGGTCGCGGCGGGTGGCGGGGCCGTTGCGGGGCATCTCAGGACTCCTTCTTGGCGCCGTAGCGGCTGCGGGCCTGGCTGCGCTCACGCACGCCCGAGGTGTCGAGGGCGCCGCGGATGACCTTGTAGCGGACACCGGGGAGGTCCTTCACACGGCCGCCGCGGACGAGCACGATCGAGTGCTCCTGGAGGTTGTGGCCGACACCGGGGATGTAGGCGGTGATCTCCACCCCGCTGGTCAGGCGGACACGGGCCACCTTGCGCAGCGCCGAGTTCGGCTTCTTCGGGGTCGTCGTGTAGACGCGCGTGCAGACCCCCCGTCGCTGCGGGGCACCCCGGAGCGCCGGGGTCTTGGTCTTGGTCGTCTTGGCCTGCCGTCCCTTGCGGACGAGCTGGGCGATCGTGGGCACGCGTTACCTCGAGGTTCTGGACTGCGGGATGGACACACTCGGCGCGCCCTGGGGCGCGCCGCCGTGCAGCGGCGCAATGCTACGGCACGTGGGGCTGGCGGGCAAGAGCCGGGTCAGGCGCCGGCCTCCAGGGGCCCGGCCTGGCCGCCATCGGCCGCCGGCCCGTCGACCTCGGCCCCGGGGGCCGTGCCGAGCCAGCTGGCGTCGATGGGGGACTCGAAGGCGTCGTCGACCACCGCGTCGCCGCCCACGTCGCGCAGCCACGCGGCCAGGTCCTCGGTGTCGGCGTCCCCCGAGGTCTGGGCCCAGAAGGGCATGGCCTCGGCGTCGGGCATCTCGAGGCGGATGTCGCGGTAGCGGTCCATGCCCGACCCCGCCGGGATCAGCTTGCCGATGATGATGTTCTCCTTCAGGCCGAAGAGCTGGTCGCTCCTGCCTTCGATCGCCGCCTCGGTCAGCACCCGGGTCGTCTCCTGGAAGGAGGCGGCCGAGAGCCAGCTGTCGGTGGCCAGCGACGCCTTGGTGATCCCCATGAGCTCGGGACGGCCCTCGGCCGGCCGCTTGCCCTCCTCCACCAGCTGGCGGTTGACCTCGGCGTAGATCTGGTTGTCGACCCGCTCCCCGGGGAGGAACGGGGCGTCGCCCGGCTCGGCCACCAGCACCCGGCGCAGCATCTGGCGCACGATCAGCTCGATGTGCTTGTCGTGGATGGAGACGCCCTGGTCGCGGTAGACCTTCTGGACCTCCTCCACCAGGTACTGCTGGGTCTCCCGGATGCCCTTGACCTCCAGGAGCTCCTTGGGGTCCTTGGGCCCTTCGACCAGGGCGTCCCCGGCCGCCACCTCGCTGCCGTCGGAGACCTCGAGGTGGGCCCGGGGCGGGACCAGCGCCGACTCCTCGGTGCCGTCGTCGGCCACCACGGTGATGCGGCGGCCGCCCTCCTCGTCCTCGACCCGGACCACGCCCGAGTGCCGGGCGAGCACGGCCGCGCCCTTGGGGGTCCGGGCCTCGAACAGCTCGACCACCCGGGGCAGGCCGTGGGTGATGTCCTCACCCACCACGCCGCCGGTGTGGAAGGTCCGCATGGTGAGCTGGGTCCCCGGCTCGCCGATGGACTGGGCGGCGATGACCCCGACGGCCTCGCCGAGCTCGATCATCCGCCCGGTGGCCAGGGACTGGCCGTAGCAGGCGGCGCAGACCCCGTGGGTGGCCTCGCAGGTGAGGACCGATCGGGTCCGGATGCGGTCCACCGCCGGGTCGTCGCGCAGCTGGGCGCAGATCTCGTCGGTGAGCAGGGTTCCCACCGCCAGCTTGGTCTTGTCCGAGAGCGTGATCGGCTCGACCAGCAGCCGGCCGTAGGCCCGGGTCTCGAGGTAGCTGCGCTTGCCGGGCCCGTCGGGCTCGACCCCCTCGATCCAGATGCCCCGGGTGGTCCCGCAGTCCTCCTCCCGCACGATCAGCTCCTGGGCCACGTCGACCAGCCGCCGGGTCAGGTAGCCCGAGTCGGCCGTCCGCAGCGCGGTGTCGGCCAGCCCCTTGCGGGCGCCGTGGGTCGAGATGAAGTACTCGAGGACCGACAGCCCCTCACGGAACGACGACTTGATCGGCCGGGGGATCATCTCGCCCCGGGGGTTGGAGACCAGCCCCTTCATGCCGGCGATCTGGCGGATCTGCTGGGCGTTCCCACGGGCGCCGGAGTCGACCATCATGTCGAGCGGGTTGAACGACAGGCCGGCCAGCGCCTGCTCCATCGCCCGGCCCACCTCGGAGTTGGCCGACGTCCAGATCTCGATCTCCTTCTGGCGCCGCTCGTCGTCGGTGATGATGCCCCGGCGGAACTGGGTCTCGGCCTTCTCGGCCTCCTTCTCGTAGCGGTCCAAGATGGACTGCTTCTCGGGCGGCGTCCGCACGTCGTCGATCGAGATGGTCAGGCCCGACTGGGCGGCGAAGCGGAAGCCGAGCGCCTTGATCCGGTCGAGGCTCGCCGCGACGGTGCGCTTGGGGTGCTCGTCGGCCAGCTCCTCGACGATGACCCCGATCGGGGTGTTGCGCTTGCCGACCACGTCGTTCACGTAGTGGAACCCGCCCGGCAGCGCCTCGTTGAAGAAGAGGCGCCCGGCCGAGGTTTCGACCGCGTAG
>Ga0181536_10000212_pt1 | contig 67670 bp, 66 predicted proteins | sample PEATcosm2014_Bin_41_FD_121105 | JGI IMG/M metagenome (GOLD analysis project Ga0181536, IMG submission 121105) | Peatland microbial communities from MTU Mesocosm Facility, Houghton, MI, USA - PEATcosm2014_Bin17_60_metaG | ecosystem: Environmental > Terrestrial > Soil > Wetlands > Peat | place...
CCGTCGCCAGGGTGGTTGATTCCACGGCGGTAACGTTCATGAGGTGACCTCCTTGTGGAGGCTTGTGCCCCTAGAACAGAATAACACAAAAATGTTTTAAGTGAACAGTATTGAGGCTAGCCTGGTACGCCAGCATTTCCTTGGTGCAGCCGCCGGTGAACGCCGCCGGGAAAAATGCCAGGACCACGGCCGACTTGCCCCGGAAATCGGAGAGCGTCACCGGTTTGCCAGTCGTGGAAGGCAGCGTGAAATCGGGCGCCATATCCCCGACCTTCAGGTTGGTCTTCGGGGGCGCCGGTTGGGCGTTTTGCGCGGCTAGGCTCCCCGCCACGACCGCGGCCAGCAATAGTATGGACGGTATCCTCATCGATCCTCCAAGTCAGTCGCGAGCTTACCACGGAAAAGACGCCGCGGACAAGCCGCAGGTATCATCTTCACAATGGTAGTGGGGTCAGTTTGCCCTGCCTGCGGACGCGCTTTTCAGCGCTTCCAAGCCGGCTGAAAAGCCGGCTTCGAGCGAGCTTCGCTCGCCGAAGAGCGGGGCTAAAGCCCCGCGCGGGCTCAAGCCCGCCCTCCATTGCTGTGCTCACCGAATGTAGAAACTCGAGAAGCTGGCTGAAAACCGGCTTGCAGCCAAGATTGGCTGCCCCTCAAGCTGACCCCACTTACCCAATTATTAATTAAAGCAGTTGCGCTCCTCCGGCCGTTTGCGGTAAGCTGGAGTTGAACGTGGATTGATTTAGGGTCTGTTTGGTGAGGCCCGGCTAATTGCAACCACGCTAAAAAGTGCTAAAGGTGAGTCGGTCTGTTCGAAGTTCTTGACCCTGGGAGCCTTTGGCCCCAGGGTTTTTTCGTCTGGACCGATCCGCCGGATGCTGGAGGATCTAATGAGCGTCTGGTCAACTGCCGCCGCGGACACCCTTCCGCTTTTGGGAACCGAGGGGGCCTTGGTTTCGGTTTCGATTTCCGTGGAGCCACCCCGTCTGGAAGCGCTTTTGGACGCACTGGCGCACCTCGACTTCCCCATCAACCCCCAGATTTATCACGATGCGGGGCCGGCCACCGTGGTCGAGTTTCCCGCGTATGAGAAACGGCTGCCCGAAATCCGCAGCCTGCTGGAGACTTGCGGCTTTCCGGCCAAATCCGTAGCGGCGACGGCGATGCTGGACTCCATCCGCGGCGGACATACGGCAGCGGCGGTGGTGTAAAGGCACGCTTTGCGCGCCGCTCGAGTTTCAACATTCGGTGAACAGAGCGATGGAGGGCGGGCTTCCAGCAGGTACCACCTTTGCTCCTGAGCGCTGTACCGGACGCTCCCACGCTCGCTTTCTCGTAGCGTTTACGCTGGTTTGCTGCGACCCGAGAGTAACGAGCAGCACACGCGAGCGCGGGCGCGCTCGCACTTCAGGCGACTTTCAGTCGCAGGCCCAACCCGCGCCGTGGCTGGTGGTCAGTGGCCGGTGGGTCCCACGCGAGGGATCACTGGATACTGAACGGCACGTGACGTTCGCTATTGAGCTGTGCGCTCAAATCGCGGTCGACAGAAGAAAGCGGCGCCTGTTTCTCCTGGTGGCCGGTATCGAGGTAATGCAGGGTGCCGTTTTCGACCCAATAGGTCATCGCCGCGCGAATGGTTTTGTCCCGGAAGGCGAGCAAATAGAGGATCGGATGGCTCTCCCGCTCTGGCGGAATTCCGTAGTCCTCGCGCTGGGTGTATTCGTGGATCACCGGGTGGGCAGTTTCCGTGACCATCGGAGGCTGCGCCGGCGGAGGAAAGACTACCGTCGCGTTGGACCCGCCTGGGCTCGCTGAAGGGTAATAACCGTAGTCGTAAGACGGCTCATAATCTCCCCAATACAAGCCTCCGTAGCCATAGCCTCCGTAGCCGTAGCGGCCGTAACGGCTGTATCCGAAGGTCCGCACCGGTCCAGGCGCGTGTCCGGCGTGGGAGCCCGCCATCACGCTGCCCGCATGGCCGCCGCTCACCGCACCGCCGCCTTGGTGCCCGGCAAAAAGGCCCGGCGCCAGCAGGCAGCACAGGCCAAACTGCATGAGGGTTTTCATCAGCGCCTCCATTTGGAGCTTAACGCCAAATGAAACAAGTTGCAAGGCGAGTGGTCCTGGGGTACCGCGGGCGCGCTTTGAGCGCCGGGGCAGGACTAAAGTCCCCGGCCTGGAGGGCACCCGGGCTAAAGCCCGCTCCCCCTCCGCGTTAGAAGACGGGGGGCAAAGTGAGACCGGCCTTGCCCAGGTACTTCTGCAACAGGGCCGCGGCCTCCGGCTCGCCGATGCCGCGCGCGGTCGAAATCTCGGTGACCAGCATGTGGCGGGAGCGTTCCATCATATTCTTCTCGCGAAAGGAAAGCAGCTTGTCCTTCTGCAGCTTCTGCAGCTCCAGCAGGCTCTTGAAAACTTCGGCTGCGTGCAGAAGGCTTCCGCTCAGCATTTTTTCGGAATTCGCCTTAAAGCGGACTTTCCAGTCGCTGCTGGAGTGGCAGCTCCCGGTGGCCAGGTAAGCCAGGACCCGGCTAATCTCGGTATTTTTCGTAATTGGCCGCAGTCCGATATTGGCAACCTTGGAAAATGGAACCGTTACGGTGACGCTACCGTAGACCATGCGCAGCAGGTAGCATTTCTCGAACTGGCTTCCAAGGGCCCAGGCCCGGATGTTCTCAATGGTCCCAACGCCTTGGTTGGGATAGACCACCTTTTCACCGATCTGAAAGGTCATTACGGGGTCCCCCAGTAAACCGCCGTTCCCCTCTGTTTGGTGCCGGCTCAAAAACGCGACTCTAGAATAGTAAACCTGGATCGCACGCAAGTCAACAGGTTTGTGCGGGTTTGTGCGGGGATGCCGCGAAGGAAAGGAGCGCGTGGCAAAACCGCTCCCTATCCCTGACACCATACGGGCGCCTTATGATATGACGGCAGTCCTCGAACGATTCAAAGAGGAGATCTCCGGTACGCTCGCGTGCTTCGATAGGACCGTCCTGCCCTGGAGCGGGATCAAGAAGCATGCGCAAAAAGTGGCTGCCGCGGCCGGGTCGGAGACAACTGGAGGAGAACTACCGCTGGACCTTGGATGCGGCCGAATATGCCACAGACGTGGTGCTTGGCAGGCGAAAAGATTTGCAGCTCCGTACCGGGAGTGGATTCGCACGGCGATTCACACGGTCAAGCCGGGCGAAACCTGGACGGCGAGTTGACGGCTGCCTCCGATCGGCGCAATCAAGGTGAGCGTAGCGGTCCGCAGCTATCGGGGATTCAACTTCTTCGCGGTTTGGCACAAACCGCACGAGGCTGCCGGTACTGCCTCACAGCGGGAGTCCGCAAGCAGGGGCATGTGCCCGACTGCGCCTGCGTGGAATGCCCCAACCGGGGCGGCTCTCTGCCAGGGATCTCTTCTCTTTTGCTCGACTTACGTTCTGGCAAGGGAATTGCCGTTGCACTGCGGGAATCTTATGGCCTACGTTATAACCGAAGCTTGTACCAAAGATGAACTGTGCGTGGAAGCCTGCCCGGTCGATTGTATCCGCCCGAAGAAAGACGAATCCGGGTTCGCAGAAGCGAAACACTTGTACGTCGAGCCGGACGACTGCATCGATTGCGGCGCGTGCGTGCCGGTCTGCCCGTCGAACGCCGTCTATCCGCTCGACGAGCTACCCGCCGAGTTGGCGCATTTTGCGGCGGAAAACGCAGCGTACTACGGCAAGAACTGAACAAGAACCAAACGACTCCGGAGTTGCCGCGTTTGCCGTCGTATGCGATCCGGACGGAGATGAGGCTAGAGCGGGCTAGAGCGATGTGAAGCAGAGTGCATTCTCGGATCGATGCCACCATGCGCTCCACTGCGGCGTCGTTCCTGCGCGGATTGCGGGAGCATAAGACCATCCGAACAATCGGCCGCGTTTCAATTCGTATGGCTTTTGGTCACGGACAACTCTGGATGTAGAGCCGGCGGGCCTCGCGAAGTTGTCAAAGAGAAGCGGCCGGAAATGAGAAGCCTTCCATCGTTTGCCTCATCCGGAGGTCTAGACCAGGACCGGTCGCAGCGAGGTTGCCTGCGCCGCGGTATCAGGTGTGCGACATAAAAGTGAGGATCGGGTACGGCGTGCCTCCCAGTAATCTTCGGAATTGCCACTCAGTTGGCAGCAGCGTAGAGCGATGATCGCATTGGCTCCACGGACCATCCAGAACATCCCGGATTGTTTGAGGCGACTGCCGATGACGGTCTTGCAGCGCGCCTCCATAACACCGATGCTCCCAAACAGTCCGCGACTGCGGAATTCCGGGTAACGCATGCGCTCCGCCTTGGCTTCAAAGTATCCCGTCTCCGTGCGTACCATCTCGATCATTCCGGCGTAGCGGGGCCGCGCGCGCGCAAGGAGGCGAGCAGGCTTTCGATGCGACCGTTGTCGACTTTGTCTCGTGCCGCCATGATCCAGCGCTTTTGACGCGCCGCATCGTTGGGATACAGTTTGGGAGCGAGATTCCACAGGTGCTCGCGGGCGTGATAGAGATCCACGATCTGGACGGCGGCGGGGAAATGCTGCTCACCGATGTTCCAGATCCAAACCGCACCATCTCCCATGAGTACTTTGAGGTCGGCGCGATTCCAACCACGATGTCAGGCTTCGGTGTCGATGCGCAGGCCGAACTCCTCGGCAGTCTCAATGGCGCCGACATAGCTGGTCGAACCTTCGTCGCGCATTGGGCGGCCTTCCGCATTCGTGGTGGTCTGGGTGAAGACACAGCCGAGTTTGGCTTCGCGCGTGTGCGCGGGCCGGCCGGGTTGTTTGCCCTGCCTGCCTGGCGTCTCAGCGACGACCACAGGTACGCCGGTGCCATCGATCTGGATGCCCCGAATCGGAATGCGGGGCCCCCCGGCCACGATGGGCCATTCCAGTTGCTTGGCGCGCACAGCCGGCCAGACCCTCGAGGCCATGGAGACGGCCCTCCGGGATCGACACGCGGCGGGTAAGCCGGAACTGCGGATCATGTCCAGGATCGTTGGGTTTGGCGCAATGGCAAGTTGGCTTGCCGCAGCGTCGGATGGTGGCGGTAATGGAACCAGGCCGTAGATCGCCTAGACCGAGGAACCGCTGCAGGAGCTTGGAGCGATCGGTCTCCAGGGCAATGAGGGAATCGGGCACGCGGGGCTCCTTTCCGAGCGTACATATATACGCTCAGCATTATGGTACAAAAAAGAAAAACCGCCAACCCTAATTTCCATGTCGCAGGCGCCTTGGGACGCCTCCTGACGCCGCCCGGTGCTACATTGGTCGAAGCCTGGGGCCCGGGTGGAAGCCCTGGGACCCGCGCACGGTCGAAAAAACTCACGGCCGGGCGGCCTGAGAGGCCGCCGGGCCCAGAGGGCGCCCCCACGGGCTCGGCCTCACTGAAATGACTCCGTTTCGCGAAGAGCAGCGCTTTGAGTGGTTCTGGACCGCGATGTTTTTCGTGCCGGCCCTGATAGTCGGTTACGGACTATACCGGGGAGTGTGGCTGAACCAGCCCGCTATATCGGGCGCTTTGCTGTGGCCGGCCTTCGCAGTGGCGGTGGTGGTGGCTGTCTGGTTCTCGCGGTTGAAGCTGGTGACCGAAGTCCGCGACGATGGTTTGTTCATTTATTTTGTGTGGCTGTGGCCCCAGCGCACCATCCGGTGGGACCAGATCCGCAGCGTGGAGACCCGCACCTACCGTCCCATCAAGGCCTTTGGCGGCTGGGGAGTGCGTTGGACGGCGCGCGGCATCGTCTACCACGCGCGCGGCAACCGGGGCGCCCGCCTGGTGCTGGCCTCGGGCGAGCGCGTGCTGATCGGCTCCCAGCGGGCCGACGATCTGGCGCACGCCATTGCGGAGCGCACCGGACTAACTGCCGGAGCCTCATGACGGCGGCTCCGCGGACATCGCCCGCTTGACGTATTCCGCGAAGAACTGCTGCTGAAAGCGAAGAAAGGCGGCGTCCACGTTGGCGAACGTGTCCGTGTGCCAGTGGTAGTTCCCCATGCGCCCGGCTGCGTCTTTGCCCAGAAAGGAGATCGCCTCGAAGCCCAGCGCCGATGGGGACAGAGCGTCGGTCGGCAGGAGCAGATTCGCCTGCTCTTCGACCGGGCGCGCGGCGCTCCGGCGCATGGCGCGTGCGATCTGCAGCAAAGTGGCGCCCGCGCGGCGGTAAAGCAACATGCCTTCGCCGCTCAGGTAGGTGAGCATCCCCGTGCCGAGGTTGTCCAAGTTGACGAAGCGCACGTGGCGCGGGTCCAACTGCCGGCTGTGAGACTTCAGAAATGCCTTCATTCCCCGGCAGCCGGCTTCTTCGCTGCCCGTGAATAGAAAGCGCAAATCGCAGTCGGGCGGAAACTCGCCGGGCTGGCGGGCATACTCGGAGGCCAACCACAATGCCAGGGCGACGCCGGTTCCGTTATCGTTCGCACCCGGAGTATAGCGGCCAGTGATTTCGGCCGCCAGGAAGACCGCGCCCGCGCACGAGCACAGGATCAGCGCCGCCCACAAGACGTATCCGGCGGCCGCAAACCGCACGACGTCGATCGTCACCGCGGCGATAGCCACAAACAGGCTGCCATAGCAGACATTGAAAAACAATGGGAGCCGATCCACGAACTTGGGATGGAACAAAAAGCTGCCACGCTGCGTGTCATAGTGCGCGGTGACGAACACCGTGCGATCGGCCCGGCGCATGGGACCGGTCAGAACGTTCTGGGAAGCGAATCGCGGCATGGGCGTGAGGTCGACTGCATGGCCCGACGCCTCGGCGAGCAGCATGGCGATGCCATACGCGAGGATCGCCACCACGAGCCACGATGGCGCGTCCGACAGGGCCAGGCCAATGGCTGCAATGGCGCACACGAACACCTGCAACGGCAGCAGGTAGAGATTGTCGCGCGTGGTGCGGAAGGGCTGCTCCGCCACTTCATATCCCGCGGCGCGCAGCTTGGCCGCCAGCCATTGCGCGGCGACGCGTTCGTTAGCCGTGCCCATGCCGCGGTGCGCTGCCACCTGCGACAGTTCCCGCAGCAGATCGACGCTGTCCGGAGAGTTTTCGACCATCCAGGTTATGATAAGCTCTCGCGCGCGATGAAGATCAAACTGGCCGGTGGTCACGCTCAGCCCATGACCTGGCGTAGCGCATCAGCCTGGAGGACACCATCAAGGCTGACACGCTGGGTGCAGCCATCGCAGCGCGGCGCGAGGAGACTGAGTGTTCGCTCGAAGAGTGCAAGTTGGCGGACCTGATCGTGCTATCGCAGAACCTGTTTGAAATCCTGCCTGACGACAGATAGGAAGGAAGTGCGCCTGACTATGATGGACGGGCCGGTGGTTCATGAATCGGCGGGGCGCTAACTAAGAGGCGGCCGAAGCCCCGGGCACCGCTTACTGACGACGTAGCGTCTTGCCACGCTCGCCCGGCACTCTACCACTGCACGTCAAGGCGGTAGATCTCGACTGTAGACTGGCTCGCTAAAACAACGGGTTCCCCATCCGGAGTCCAGGAAACACCAGGAGAGAGGTTTCCCGCCAAACTGAACTCCTTGATGCTGCGGATTTCCTCCAGCTTGCGCGTGGCCACCTCGATGCGGACCAGCGTAAACGGATTGTTCCACATCCCGTGCACGTATTTGCTGTCTTTCGACCAAGTGGGGAACCCAAAAAACTTCGCATCGACGTCCGCCCAGCGCCGGGTTTCGAAGTCATAGATGGCAGGCTGGAACTGCGGCAGTCTGATTGCCACGAGATGCTTCCCGTCGGGCGACCAGCGCGGAGAAAACATCTCCTCCGAGCCAGGCACCATCTGCACTTGCCCGGTTTCCAGGTCCACGATCGAGACGTGTCGATCCTGCTCCGGAACGGGATCACCCCAATTGAGCGGTGCGAAGACCAGCTTCTTTCCGTCGGGAGACCAGTTCGGATCAAAGCCGGGACCGTTCACGCCGTTCACCGGTTCAGCCCTGCCACCTGCCGCTGGGATGGTGTAGATCCGGTAGGGATCTCCCCACTTCCTTAGTGCGGCGACCGCCAGGCGTTTGCCGTCCGGCGACCAACGGGGCATGTAGTAGTCCATGCGATCTTCCAGGAGCACTTTGTCGCTCCCATCCCGCCTGCATTTCCACAAGTTCCGGTCCGGATAGCTCACGTAGGCGATCCACCGCCCGTCGGGCGAGTAGTCCAGGCACTCGGCGGAAAGCCCGCCCAGGTAGGGCTCGAAGAGGCCGGTTTGTTTGTCGAGCTTCATCGACTCCCCGTGGCCCACCGATCCCACGGTGTAGATCGCACTTGGATCCGTGGGGTCCTCAACGACGGGGGAGATGTACCGGACCGAACCGGCTGTCAAACGCTGCGGCTGCGGCCTTCTCATCCAGCCGAGCCAGCGCCGGCTCCCCCGCACATAGATCTCCCCATCGGAGACGAAATACAACTTTTTCCCGTCGGGCGACCAATTACCGGCAACTTGCTCGGCCTGAAACTGCGGCAGAAGGGGCCGCATGCCGGTTCCGTCGATCTTCACCTCCCAGAGCTTTGCGGGACCATCTCTGGCAACCACGAACCCGATCCGTTCGCCCGACGGGTGCCAGAACGTGTCCGAGGGCGTCTTCCAATCGATCCGAGCTACCAGCCTCTCCGGCCAGCCGTCCACAGGACGCGCAAACAAGCCCTCCTTACTGGATCTCAGCAGCGTCTTGAGGTCGGGGGAGATAGAATAGGAGCTGTCTGCGACAGCTTCAGCAATCCGTCGCGGCTTGCTCCCATCGAAACCCGCAAGCCAGAGTTCTCCCCGGGTCACGGACGATGAGGGAACCTGAGATCGTATCAGGATGACGCCTAGCCGGGAGTCTACCAGGCACAGCCAGGCGTCGTACTCCGGGTTGAGGAATGGCATTCTTTCTCGTCTCGGCTCGCCCCCCTCCGTGGAGATCGACCAGAACTGGGTCTCCAACCGATGATCCGGCGTGGCGTATGTCCAGGGGTACAGAATCCTTGCACCGTGCACGGACGGGACCCATGACCAGACTAATGAGAAGTCCGTCCAGCTCCTGCGGGTCAACTGAGTCACCCGCACCCTGAGCGCCGGTACCGGCCATAATCCTGTCACCAGGAGGCCCACCGTCACCAGTCCAAGCGCCCCTGCGCCCCACCAACGCCGCGCATGCGAGCGTGCCGTTTTGCTTCCCTGGGTCGTCTCTTTGGGCCGCTCGGGCTCTGTGGGCCAATCTACCTCCACCGGCGCCACGAACCGGTAACCACGCCGGGCCAGGGTTTCGATGTAGACCGGCTTCGCGGCCGAGTCTCCCAAGGCCTCGCGCAGCTTGTTGACGGCCTTGTTCAGGCTCTGCTCATAGTCCACGAACGTGCCGTCGGGCCAGAGCCGCCGTTGGAGTTCTTCGCGTGGAACGATCCGGCCGGCTTGTTCCAGCAGCGCGGCCAGGATCTGGATTGGCTGCTCCTGCAGTTTCAGACGGACGCCGTGTTTGGTGAGCTCGCGAGCCTGCGGGTCGAACTCGAATACGCCGAACCGGCTTTTTGGGCGGGGATTCCCCTCCCCGGCGGATGGTTGCATGCCTTTCGTGGCCCCGATTCAAAGGGATTATAGCACGGCCGGCGCTGCTGCATGCAGGGAATCCGACCCAATAAATATATCTGTTTCAGTCATTTACCTGGGGAGGCGGCGATTCACACGCAAGTCAGTAAAGGTTCCGCCTCCGGCCATGGAGGTCCCGGGTTCTCCGCCCCAAAGTGGGGCCATGAACCTCACAAAAACTCTTCCCTTGTTCCTCCTTGTAGCTTCGGCGTCCTGCTCCGCGCAGACGTTGGTCATCGGCCTTTACGACTACGCCGGCCTTTCGGCCAAAGAAACCGCGCGCCTTACCGAGACCGCCGGCCTAGCATTGGCCGACGCAGGCATCCAGGTTGTCTGGGCTGATTGCCGCGGGGCGCTGGCCGTGCCGCCGGCGGCCGCTTGCGAACGGGAGATGCAGGCCAGCCAGATCGTGATGCGGATCACTCCCACCGGACTGCCAAGTTCCAACGGCGACAGGGTACAGCATTTGGGAAAGACGCTCGCTACGGCGGACGGTGGGCAGTTCGCCAGCGTGTCCGTGCCGGCTGTCCGGGCGCAAGCCGCGGAATTCGGGATAGCGTTCGACCTGCTGCTGGGGTATGCCGTGGCGCACGAGGCCGGCCACTGCCTGTTGGGACCCGGGCATTCCTACTCGGGGCTGATGCGCGCCGCCTGGAACCGCAAGGATGCCGAGGAGATGTCGCGGCTGAGCCTGCACCTCACCAAACAGGAGGCTCGGAAAGCCGTGGCCCGGCTGGCCCTGGCTCAAACGGCAGCCAAGATGTAGCAATCGCAGATCTCCCGGAACAATCGGCGCGTTCGAGCGTCCAATCCAATCATGCGTTATGCTTCGATCGCCCTAACTATGTCTCTCGCGGCCGTCGCGCTGACGGCGCAGACCGCGCACAAACGGGCCGCGGCCAAACCGCCAGCCGTCGTGGAGGATTGGCCGGTGTGGGGCGGCAAGAACCGCGATTTCATAGTCAATACTTCGGGCCTGGCCGACTCTTGGCCGGCGGCTGGTCCAAGGAGAATCTGGAGCCGCCCGCTGGGCGATGGCTATTCCGCTGTGGCCGAGGAGGGCGGCGTCCTGTACACCGCCTTTCGCAGGAGTTCGCGCGACGTCATCACCGCCCTCGACGCAGCCACTGGCAAGACGCTCTGGGAATACGAATATGAGAATCCGTTTACGAACGACTATTCCGAGGCGGTGGGATCGGGTCCCTACGCGATGCCGCAGGTGTTGGGCGACCGCATAGTCACCGCCAGCGGCACCGGCAAGATTCAATCGCTGGACAAGAAGACCGGCAAGCCGAAATGGTCGCATGACTTGTACAACGAGTTCCACGCCACGCACCTCAAATACGGATACTCCTGCCACGGGTTGCCCTGCAAGGACATGCTGATCTACCAGGCCGGCGGCAACGGCGACGGCGTGATCGCGTTCCGCCAGAGCGACGGCTCAGTAGTTTGGAAGGCGCTGCAATTCACGAATTCGCACTCCTCGCCGCTGCTGATCAACGTGGATGGCCAACCGCAGGTCGCGGTGCTGGCGGCCAAGACGGTGTTCGGCTTCAATCCCGACAATGGCGCGCTGCTGTGGTCACACGAGCATGTGACCAACTATGGATTGGCCGTGAGCACTCCCGTCTGGGCGCCGGGCAATCTGCTGTTCGTGGCTTCGGCGTATGGTACAGGTGCGCGCACGCTGCACCTGAGCCAGTCCGGCGGGAAAACCAAGGTGGACGAGCTTTGGTATGACCCGCACTTGCAACTGCACATCGGGACTGCCATCCAGCGCGACGGCTACGTGTACATATCGCGGGGTTACGACGGGCCGGTCCTGATGACCGCCGTCGAGCTGAAGACCGGGAAGATCATGTGGCAGGCGCACGGTTTTGCCAAGGCGCAACTGCTCTGGGCGGATGGCAAGCTGATACTGGCGGACCAGGATGGCACGCTGGCCCTGTGCCGGGCGACTCCCCAGAAGTTCGAAGTGCTTTCGAAGGCGCCGGTGTTGCAGAGCATCGCCTGGACGCCACCGACGCTGGTGGGCACGCGGCTCTACCTGCGGGACCGCAAGACCATCGCGGCATACGATCTGGGGAAGTAGGTGGTTTTGTGGCGCACGCTTTAGCGGGGGTGCCCTCCGGGCCCAGCGAACTTCAGTTCGCCGCACTGTCGGCTGAAGCCGACAGCGGCACGCTGAAGCGTGCGCCACAGCAGGTATACTGGCATCCATGAAGCTCTGTGCGATCTACCTTCTGGCTTTGGCTGCTCTGGCGGCTGACGCCACCGACGCAAACTGGCCCCAGTTTCGCGGACCCTCCGCCAACGGCGTGGGCGCCGGCGCGCCGCCGATCGAATGGAACGTCGAGACCGGGAAGAACATCCGCTGGAAAACCGCGATACCAGGTCTGGGACACTCCAGTCCGGTCGTGTGGGGCGACCGCATCTTCGTCACCAGTGCCGTCCCGGCTAGCGGCGAGTCGTCATTGAAAGTCGGCCGGTATGGCAGCATCGCACCGGTCAAGGGCGAGCCCGCGCAAAGCTTCAACGTGTATTGCCTGGACCGCAAGTCCGGCAAGATTCTGTGGGAGCGAGTAGCGGCCAGCGGACCGCCCAAGATCATGCGCCACCCGAAATCGAGCCACGCCAATCCGACGCCGGCGACCGACGGCACGCACCTGGCCGTGTTCTTCGGCTCGGAGGGCTTATTCACATACGACCTGGATGGCAAACTGCTTTGGAAGAAAGATTTCGGAGTGCTGGATGCCGGCTTCTACATGGTGCCCTCCGCGCAGTTCGGGTTTTCCAGTTCGCCCGTGATCCACGGCAACATGCTGATCATCGAGGCCGACGTGCAGAAAGATTCGTTTGTGGCGGCGCTGGACATCGAAACAGGAAAGGAACTCTGGCGTACGCCGCGTAACGATGTACCCACCTTCGGCTCGCCCGCCGTAGTGCCCTACACGGCGGACGGCGCCAAAGGGTGGCAGGTGGTGGTGAACGGATTGAGGCACATCGGCGGCTACGATCTGAACACCGGCAAGGAACTGTGGAGCATGAAGGGCGTCGGCGACATCCCGGTTCCCACACCCGTTTTCGAGGACGGCCTAGTGGTGATTACCAACGCGCACGGCAGGGGGAATCCAATTTACGCGATCCGCACCGACGCGGCCGGCGACATCACGGACAACAAATCGGCGATTGCCTGGAGCGAACCGCGCGGCGGCAATTACATGCAGACGCCGCTGCTCGACAACGGCCTGGGTTATTTCTGTTTCGACACCGGAGTGCTGACCGTCTATAAGATGGCTACCGGAGAGCGCCAATATCAGCAGCGGATGGGCGGCGGGACGTCCGGTTTTACAAGCTCGCCCGTGGCCGCGGGAGACCATCTCTACATCACGAACGAGGAAGGCCACAGCTACGTGCTGGCGCTCGGCCCCGAGTACAAACTCCTCGCCGAAAACGACATCGGCGAAACCGTAATGGCTACGCCGGCGATTGCCAACGGCGTGCTCTACATTCGCGGCGCCAAGCACTTGTTTGCCATCGGCGCCAAGGAGTAGGGTGGTTGCATGATTACCGGCGCTCACGTTCTTCTCTACAGCAACGATCCGGAAGCGGATCGCGCATTCTTCCGCGACGTGCTGGGGTTCCTCTCGGTCGACGCCGGCCACGGCTGGCTGATCTTCAAGTTGCCCCCGGCGGAAGCCGCATTGCACCCCACGGACGGCGATCCCGCCGAAGGCCACGCGGGGCATGCGATGCTGGGCGCGGAGCTCTACCTGATGTGCGACGATTTGCATGCGTCGATTCAATCGCTGGCGGCCAGGAACGTCGTTGCACGGCGATCGACAAGGCGGCTTGGGGGATCAAGACCACGATTCGTTTGCCGAGCGGCGGCGCGATCGGGCTGTATCAACCCACACATCCGACCGCGCTTGGGCTTTGAGGCGGACACGGGGGCACCGCGCGCCCGGCCCACTGGCGGGAACTGGTAGACTAAAGCTGAACTGATCCAATGGCGTTCCAACCGGACATCCTCATCATCACGCCCGATGGCATCACGCTTGTCGTCGAAGCCAAGGTGACCCTGCCGAATCTGGAGGGCGTGGAAGAAGACCTCAAACAATACATGGTGGGTATGCAGTGCCCGACCGGGCTCCTGATCACGCCAAAGCGTATGTGGCTATACCGGGATTCCTACACCACGCTATCGCCGCAGTCTGTTCAGCGCGTTGGGGAGTTTAGCCTTACGCGACTGTGGGACCAACCCCCGCCGTTGCAGGGGTCGCAGTTCGAGATGTTCGTGCAACGATGGCTTGAAGACCTCCCTAAACAACCCGCCAAGGAGGTGCCTGACGAACTGCGCGAGGCACTCCGGGATTACGTCCTGCCCGCCGTCACGAACGGTGAAGTGCGAGCGGCACACCCCCGCTACTCCTGATAACCGGTACCTCACGTCTTCGTAGAAACCAATTGGCTATTCGCGTTCGCTCCAGCGCATCACAAGATCCTTGCGGCAGCGGAGTTGCTTAATCGCGCAAGACGGGGAGAGTTCACGATGCATATGCCCAATATCTGTCTTATAGAAGCACGCCAGGCTATTCCCAAGAAATGCCAGCCCCGGAACGAAGCAGACGCCATCCGCCGATTCCTCGCGCGGGTCCAACCGTCCGGTCAGGTGAGCGACGCGGATGCCGCGTCGGCGAGGGTGGTGCTGGGCAAATTCGCGAGTAGCATCAAACAGGACCTCGCCAACCTCGATAGCACTTTCCAAACACTCGCCAATTTGCCCTGCCTCGAAGTATTCGGCCTCGATGACGCAATGCTTGTCCGTACGACCGAGTTGGCACTTGCCGGGTTTGACCTCGATCCCTTTGATCAATCCATACTTGCCGGCATTCTGGTCCGCGCATCAAGACTCTGGGACGCGGGAGAGCGGACAATTTCCTTCTGTGAAACAGATGGTCATTTGCAACCCTGGGACAAGAATGGAAACGCCAAGCCGCCACTTCGGGAGGCTTTCGACCGAGCCCACGTCTGGGTATACGGAGACTTCACGCTTACGCAGCCCCAGCGAAGAGAGGATTTCGAGTGACCCGAACCGTCCGTGCCGGACCGTCACTCGCTTCCTTCGCGTGACCAGTGTCGCGGAACGAAGCGCCAACCACTTGTCTTCAACTAAAATAGAGGGAATGCGACTCGGAGCCTTCCTGCTGTCCGTCTGTCTGGCCGCCGCCTGCCTTGCCCAGGGTCCCAAACCGGCCACCATTCGCGGCAGGCTGCTGCAGCGCCCCGGGAAACCGCCCGCCATCGAGACCGCCGATCGCCGCATCATTTCCCTGGACGGCGACGATCCCACCAAGGGCGTGCTCAACGATCAGCGTCTCGCCGGCTTCGACCTGGAAGCCAAGGGTCGCTTCACCGCGCCGGACCAGTTCCTGGTGGACCCCATCCACACGAAGGCGATGTTCGTCCACCAGGACGGTCACGTGAAAGTGATCACTTACTGGTGCGATGTCTGCTCCATCCGCACCTACACGCCCGGACCGTGCTGGTGCTGCCAGAAGGAGACGCTGCTCGATCTCCGCGATCCGGACCAGGACCAATAGATGCGCCTGCTCATTGCTTTGCTCTTTCCGCTTATGACCATCGCCGCCGACTATTCCGCACAGAAAGCCGTCGTGGACGGCATCGAAGTGGTGCGCCTGGCCCACGCCGCGCATGACATCGAGGTGGCCATCGTGCCCTCCCTCGGCAACCTGGCTTACGAGTTCAAGGTGAACGGCAAGAATGTGTTCTGGCTGCCCTATCAAACTTTGGCCGAGTTGAAGGCCAAACCCCAGTTCGGCGGCATTCCGTTCCTGGCGCCCTGGGCCAACCGCCTCAGCGAAGACGCGTTCTTCGCCAATGGCAAGAAGTTCCGGCTCAATCCCGATCTGGGCAACATCCGCCGCGACCAGAACCAGCATCCCATTCACGGCCTGCTGACTGTTTCGCCGGACTGGAAGGTTATCGCCATCGAGGCCGATTCCGATTCAGCCAGGGTGACCAGCCGCCTGGAATTCTGGAAGCATCCCGAGTTGATGGCACAGTTCCCGTTCGCGCACTCGATCGAGATGACCCATGTGTTGCGCGACGACATCCTGGAGGTCCGCACCACGATCGAGAATCTCTCCGCCGATCCCATGCCGGTGGGCATCGGGTATCATCCCTACTTCCAGCTTCACGACACGCCCCGCGACCAGTGGAAGGTACACCTGGCCGCGCGCGATCACCTGGCGCTCTCGAAAATGCTCATCCCGACTGGCGAGCGCAAGCCGCTGGAATTTCCGGACCTGTTCCCGCTGGCGGGCGTGGCGCTCGACGATGTGTTCGGCGGTCTGGTGCGCGACGCCGCCGGCAGCGCCACGTTTTCGGTCGAAGGTGCGCATGAGAAGATCTCCGTGACCTATGGGCCGAAATACTCGGTCGCGGTGGTCTACGCCCCACCCGGCCGCCAGTTCATCTGCTTCGAACCGATGTCCGCCATCACCGACGGTTTCAACTTGGCACACGCCGGCGTCTATAAGGAGTTGCAGAGCATCCCGCCGGCGGGCGTTTGGCGCGAGAGCTTTTGGATCGCTCCCAGCGGGTTTTGAACCGGCGGCCGAAATGTGGCGCACGCTTCAGCGGGGGTGCCCTCTGGGCCCGGCGAACTTCAGTCCGCCGTCGGAGGCGCGGACTAAAGTCCGCGCCGGCAAGCTAAAGCTCGCGCCACGAAAATGGCCAAAACTCCAGGTCTCGGCTACCCGGAGGGGGAGCCCTGGAGCCGCTCGTAGACATCCCGCGCGGCCTTTTGTGCAGCGCTCTTTTTGGTGTTGCCTTCGGCCTGCCCCACCCATTCGCGCCCCACACGCGCTTCGACCGTGAAGGTCTTGGAGTGCTCGGGACCGCGCTCACGCACGATCACGTAACGCGGCGGCGGCAAGCGGCGCGCCTGCGCGAACTCCTGCAGCGCGCTCTTGTAGTCGGTCAGGTTCTGGGGGACTTGCTCGCCGGCGAGCCCGGCCTCGGAGAGGCCCGGCGCCACCACGAAGCGCTGGATGAATGCGCGGGCCGGCTCCATGCCGCCATCCAGGTAGATGGCCGCGATGAGCGCTTCCAGCGCGTCCACCAGCAGCGTCTTCTTGGCGCGGCCGCCGCTCATCTCCTCGCCGCGGCCGAGCTCCAGGTATTCTCCGAGGCGCAGACGCTGGGCGGCTTCGTGCAGCCAGGCGGCGCTGACCAGGTGCGCCTTCAACTTGGATAGGCGCCCTTCGGCGGCTTCCGGATGGCGCTCGACCAAATCCTCGCTGATGAGGAAGCCCAACACGGAGTCGCCCAGGAACTCGAGCTGTTCGTTGTCGCGCGCCGTGGCCTGCCCGTCCGCGAGGACTTGTTCGTGAACGTGCGAACTATGCGTCAGCGCGCGGCGAAGGATCTCCCGGTCCGCGAACCGGTGGCCGGCGGCGACCTCCAGGGCGTCCAGATCCGCGCGCATGATGGGCATCTACGGCTTCGGGGCTTCCGGTTTTGGCGGGTTGGCGGGCGGCGCCGCGTCGGCTGGTTTGGGCGGGTTCTTCTTCAGGAACGCGCGCACCCGCTCGGCCTGCGCAATCTGTTTGACGGTCACACTGGCATCCTGCATGGCCATCACTTTGTCGAACTGTGCAATCGCGTCGTCATACTTCCCGTCGTCCATATAGGCCCTGCCCAGCCGCACCATGGTTGCTCCATCGGGCTTGTCCGCAACGTCAATGGCGAGTTTGAACTCGCTTTCCGCGACATCGTACTTTTTGCTCGCCATGGCGCCCATCCCGAGCGCGGCGTGCGCCTCGGCGGCAAAGTCCTTCTTGGCCGCTGTCCACTGGTCGTCGGTAATACTCGCGTTCGGCTTGGGGGCATTTTTAATCAACTCGAGGACGGTCTTAGCGTACTTATCCACCTGGGCCAGCTTCTCTTCGCGATCCAGGTCGAATTCCTTGGTGTGCTGGGCGATAACCCCAGCCACCAACAACATCGCCTGGTAGTACTTGGGGTCCGCCTCGATGGCCCGCTCGCCGAAAACCACGGTGTGCTCGTAGTCGTGCTTTTGATCGTAAGACACGGCTTCGAAATAGAGCGCCACGGCTTTAAAATCCGTGTCCGCAAACTTCGTCAGGACATTCTCGCAGGCCGCGATGCGCTCATCCGCGGTTTGCGCGTTGTACATGGCTTGCAGCGCATCATATTCGGCTTTGGATTTCGGCTTGGGTTGCGCCAGCAGACCCGGCACGGCGACGGCCAACACCAGGGCGCCGCGCAATACGATTCTCTTCATAAAGACTCCTCTAATGATTTGACTTCTTCTCAAAACTTCGCTGGACGCCTTGCTCCGCGGCTTCACGGGCCGCCGGCGACGCGCCTTCCACGGCCAACGCTTCCCGATAGCGCCGGGTGGCCTGTTCGCGATCGCCAGCCGCGTCCGAGAGCCGCGCCAGGTACACCAGCGTCCAGGCCTTCACCTGCGGCTCCGGGTCGGATTCGAGCGTCTTTTCGAAGAGACGCTCGGCCATCTCCGGATTCTTTTCGCGCGCCGCGATGCGCGCCAGACCATAATAAGCTTGGGCGTGCAGCGGCCGATCGCCGGTCTCCTCCAGCGCCTTCAGGAAAAGCTGCCGGGCCGCCTCCAGGTCGCGATCCGTGTAAAGCTGTTCGGCCAGCGCCAGGGTTTTGTAGACGCCTTTCGGTTCCGGAGGCCGGGGCGCCTCCACGACTTTCGCCTGCCGCACCGGCGCCTGCGAAACAAACTCGATCTGGGAGAGGCGCGCGTCTTCGCGCTTCAGGTCGATGGCCGCGATCATTTCCGGATAATAAAACCGCATGGCTTGTTCCTGCTTCAGGTAAGCCTGCAATTGTTCGGCGAAGTGCGCGGTCAGAATGTAACCCTCCCGCATGGCCTGGTTCACCAGGGCCGGCTGCTTGTCGAGCCGCGCTTCGATGGCTTTGATGAGCGACTCGGTCACCAGCAGCGGATAATCCGATTTAAACGATGGGTCGAGCGCCTGAGCGCGTTGCGCGTGATCGGACAATCCACGCTTGCGCATGATGATTTCCTCGTGGCGGGAGGCCAACGGATCGAGCAGGTAGTGCAGATAGGCGTGCCGCACGTCGCGCGTGCGCGGCTCGGCCGAGGGCGTAATCACCACGTAATAATTCCTGCCATAGCTGCGCGTCTGGATCTGATTGGGAGCGCCCAGCAAGTCGACGTAGATCTGGAACCAGTTGGCGGACGTGCCGGAGGTTTCGTTGCGCAGGAAGCCGTTCACCTGGAGCACGGCCTCCGCCACCGGTTCGTGATAACGCTCGATGGCCTGCTCGAAGGCCGGCTGCGAGCGGTTCCAGAGGTCTTCGATGTTGGCCTCGCGATAAAACTTCGCAAGCAGAGGGCTGAGACCGGCGAGCGGCACGGCATCCGGCGGCGTTTCCACCGTGCGGCCCCTCAGCGCGAAGCCGGGAGGGCCATTCACCGAGAGGGCGAAGGAAATGTATTGGCTGAGATCCGCGGTGGCATCGTTCTGGCGATGCTCTAAATAGAAATCCTTGAGCGCCGGCAGGCTGGGAATTTGTTTGCCCGCCAGTTCTTTGCGGACGATTTCGCGGAGCGGACTGTTGTTCGGAGAAGCGCTGTCGGCATCGTAACCCGCCGCGTTGATGGCCGCCATGACGGCAAAAAGGGTGGGGCTGGCGTCGAGTTGGCCCCGTTCGGGTGTGGCGGCTTGGGCGACCTCGGCAAGCATGGCCACCAGGATCATGCCCAGTAAAACGAATCGGCTCAGAATAAGACCAGTTTAGCCTATAGCGAGCTTCGCTCGCCGTGACTCGTGGTTGGTGGGCGCTTACCGTTTCGGGGAAACCGCTCCCTGACGGACCCAGAGGGTACCCCGGCTCGGTAACAGTCGCCCTGATTTTGGAAGGCCTACTGAGCCGCGACCGTCAGGGAGCGGTTTCGTTAGGCACCCGTGGTTGGTGGCTGGCGGTTGTGCGGCGCGGCCGTCACATGGTCAGGGTCACTTTGGTGATGGTGCGCGGCTTGTCCGGATCGAGGCCCTTCTGGTCCGCCAGGCAGGCCGCGAAGAACTGCGCGGGGATGATGTACGGAATCGGCGTGTACAGCTCCGGGAGCTGGTGCGGCAGGCGGATGACGCGGGTGGCGCGCGCCGCCGCGTCGGCGTTGCTGGCGTCGGTGATGACTACGGTCTCGGCCCGCAGGTCCTTGAGCTTATCCAGCGTTTCGGCGATGGAGTTCCAGGTGGGTCCGGAGGGGGCGAACGCGAACACCGGGAAATCGGGATCCACCATGGCGATGGGGCCGTGCAGAAAGTCGGCGGAAGAGAACCGCTCGGCCACCACATAGGAGGTCTCCATCATCTTCAGCGCGAATTCGAAGGCGGTGGCATAGTTGAGGCCGCGGCCCACGACCACGGCATGATCCATGAAGCGATAGCGCCCGGAAAGCTCCGCGATGGCGGGCTCCAGATCGAGGGCCGTTTGGGCGCGTTCCGGCAGGCGCTTCAGATCGTCGATGCGGATGCGTCCGCCGAGCGCGTAGGCCAGCAGATAGAGCATCAGCACCTGGCCCGTGTAGGTTTTGGTGGCGGCCACACTTTTTTCGCGGCCGGCGCGCACCAGGAAGACGTGCTCGGCCAGGCGCGCCAGCGTGCTGGAGGGTTCGTTGGTGATGCCGATGGTCAGTGCGCCTTGTTCGCGTGCGCGCGATAGCACCAGGTTGGTGTCAGTGGATTCGCCGGATTGCGAGATGGCCACCACCAGGGCGTCGCGATAGTCGATGCGCGCGTTGTAGAGCGTATGGATGGCGGGCGCGGCCAGCGACACCGGAATGCCGGTGGTCACCTCCAAAAGATAGCGCCCGAACTGTGCGGCGTTGTCGGACGTGCCGCGGGCGGCCAGCACGATCAGGCGTGGGCGGCGCTTGGTGAGGCGCTGTTTGAAGCGCTCGATACGGCGCAATTCGGAAGCCAGCGTACGCTCCAGGGCGTCGGGCTGTTGGCGGATTTCTTCTAGCATGCGGGACATGGTTAAGGATTGGCTATAGCAGCCCCCGCAGAGCGGGACTGAACGGAACTGAGCTTCGAAATGCGGCGTGCCGATGCACTCTGTCCTTCCGAATTATGCCATGTTTGGTATGGGTTGCCAAAACGCGCCGCCCGGAATTGCCGGACAATGAATGCATGGTCAACCTGGGCACATTGCGTGCGAGACGGCGGGATGAGATCCTCCGGCTCGCCGAGCGGCGTGGCGCCCATAATGTGCGTGTGTTCGGTTCCATGGCCCGCGGTGAAGCCAATGAGAACAGCGATCTCGATCTGCTGGTCGCGTGGGAGCCGGGCAGGAGTCTGCTGGATCATGCCGGGCTGGTTCAAGATCTGCAGGAGCTGCTCGGGATAAAGGTCCATGTCGGGACGGAGAAGTCGCTCCATTGGTACGTCCGCGACGAGATCCTTCGTGAGGCGACGCCACTGTGAAGGATGACCGCCTGTACCTCCACCACATGCTGGAGCGTTGCCACCGCATAGCCCGCTTCATCCGGAGGCGCGAGGCTGCCTGGCGTCACTCGATTGAAGGCGATCTGCGGCATGGGCGATGTTCTTATTGACGATTACATCGGGGCTAAATGCGTGTCTGCGCGACCCGAGCTGTTGTGCGACTCGCCCCAACCCGGCGTTCTACCCAGCAAATTAATGAGTGATGATCAGTTTCGAGAGCGCCGGAACGTGCTTTGAGATCAATTGTGGCAGCGTCCATCCGATATCCCTCGCCTGCTCCACTAAGACACCGATGAAGGCGTCCGGATTGAGGTGATACTGATGCGTCATGAAGTCGTCCGCCGTCAAGCACTCAAGATTGCAAGGGGACAGAGCCTCCGCCGGAAAGTGCTTCACGTTATCGCTGACGATTGAATGGGCGCCGCATTTGACGGCAGCCGCCAGTACATGCCGGTCCTCCGCATCATTTGCCATTATCGGAATCAGACCTTCATATCCGGTGACCATCGCGTCCGGGAAGGCGCACTCGATCGCTCCGATTCTTCTTTGAACCTGTTCTGGCGAATAGCCGAATTTGCCTTGCAACGTCTCACGAACTTCTTGAAGGATGTGCGGAGACCACTTGGGCGTATAGAAGGCAGGCTCCTCCGCTAATCGGAGCAGCGTATCCACGATGGGCATCGGAATTAGGACACAAGCATCCTGGATTGCGATGTATGGGCTAATCCTCATCGCCGGCGATGGCCGTTCTATCGTAGAGTCCTTCGCTGCTCTCCGCTTGAGCTAGCTCGCGAATGGCCTTGTGGCGATGGCCATCTCTCCGGCCTTTATATTGGAACAAATCTTGGGCGTATATACGGCGGTGCGTCCCCACCATGTGGTAGGGGATTTCCCCTGCTTCCAGCAGGTTGACCAGGAACTGCCGGGATACACCAAGGATGGATGCCGCCTCCACCGTCGTCAGCTTGGCTTGGTGCTGGACAATCATGACGGACTTCCCCTCGTTCAGGAGTCCAATCAACTCAACCAGAAATGAATAGAGCGAATCGGGTAGCAGACGAGCCTCCCCATTGGGGGCCACGAGCTTCGCCTTGCCACGTCGAAACGCGTCGTATAGCTGCTCAATCTCTCGGCGATCCGTATCCGAGACTGGAACGCGCCGATCCGTATCCTTAGGCGCCAACGGGCTCTCGTCCTTGGCCGTTGATTTAGGCATCGTCTACTGTCCTCGCTCTTTGAAAATCCCGCCACAACCGCTACAGCAGCTACATACGCCACATCCGCTACAGACGATAATAGTCTGGAAATGGTCGCCGGTCAAGGAAACGGGTTCGACAAGCCTCGGGGGGCCATCCCTTCGAAGTCAGCGGTTCGATTCCCGCTAGCGCCACCAAATCTCCAAATGCCTGTCCGCTCAAAAAATATACTTCAACCCCACCTGAATCTGCCGCGGCGGTTTGTTGCCGTAAGCATTCTCGGAGAGCACCTGTCCAAAATTCGGATTCTCGAACACGTGGTTCGGTATATCGAAGTTCGGATGGTTGAACAAATTGAAAACCTCGCCGCGGAGCTGCAAACGATGACTCTCTTTGCGCAGGATAATGTTCTTGTATATCGAGAAATCCACGTTCTCCAGCCCCGGCCCGGTCATGATGTTGCGGCCGGCATTGCCAAACTGGCCGGCCGGCGGCTCGACGAAGGCGCAGGTATTAAACCAGCTCCCAGGCTGGTCGACCACGTCGGCGGCCAGCCCCCCTTGCGAGATCGTGGTGTGGCAGGCGGGGTTAGGGTTCGCCATCACCGGACCGGGCTTGTATGGGTTGGCGACCAAATCCGGCCGGTATGGGTTGCCAAACGCGGCGATGGCCGACCCGGATTGCGAAGAGGGCAGGTTCACCGTGAAGGGAGACCCCGTCTGCGCCGTCAGGATGCCAGCCGCCTGCCAGTCGCCTAACAGGCTCTTGCGCCATCCCGGATGCGTGATCCACTTGCGGCCGAACGGCAGGTCGTAGACGGAACTGACCACCAGGCGGTGTTTGGCGTTGAAATCGGAAAGGCCGCGGTCGGCCTGTGGGTCGTACGAGTTCTGCGGCAGACCCGAGCCCACGCTGCCCCCGAATACCGACGAGACGTCGTCGATCGATTTCGAGAACGTGTAGGCAGCCAGAAAGGTGAGACCTTGGGCCACGCGCCTTTCGGAGCGGAACTGCAGGGAGTTGTATGAACTGGCGGCGCCCGACTCCACATAAAGGATGGAGGAGAACTGCGGGTAGGGCGCCAGGCCGGTGACCGGGTTCACCTGATTGAGATCGCGCACGTCGGCCAGGTACGTGCCCTTGGAACCTACGTATGCCAGATCGACCATCCAGTAGGGCTTGATTTCATATTGCAGGTCCGCGTTCCATTGCTGCATGTAGGCGTCGCGGAAGTTGCGTGCGATCATGTTGGGCTCCACGATCGCCGTGGCCGGCTGGCTGAGAATATTCTGGACCGTGTTCGTGCCGCTGTTGGCGTAATAGGCCAGATCGTAGAAAGGCGGGTTGAAGCGCGGAAAGACGTTGATATTGAAAATGCCCACGTCATAAAAGATGCCGTAGGCGGCGCGCACCACCCAGCGCTCGGTCTTCATGGGCCGCCAGGCGACCCCGATGCGCGGGGCGAAATCGGTGCGCGTCGGATTGTAAGTGGCGCGCGGAACTCCGTCCGTCCCGGCCTGGATGAACTGGCAGTCGGGGACTGGAGCGCATGTCGCGGAATTGGCAGTGAGATCGGGAACGCTGAAGCGATTGTGGTCCTCCACTCCGGGGCTGTTGTACTCGTACCGCATACCCACGTTCAGCAACAAGCGCGGCACCACATGGATATCGTCCTGGATGTAGGTGTTCGTGCCGATGCTGCGCACGGTGTTGAAGGTATTGCCCGTCACCGCCACGGCGTAATCGGGAATGCCCACCGCCAACTGGGCCAGCGCCTCGACAGGAGTCCCGGCCATGCCGTCTTCGGTGCCGGCCTCGAAGAAGAAATCGCCGCGCGCCACGAAATCGAGGTAATTGTCGATCTGGATGTCGCGGATGTCCGCCCCGAACTTAAACTGATTGCGCCCCTTGATCCAGGACAGGTTGTCGGAGAGGTTTACCGTCGTATCGTGACGGTCTTGCGGATAGTTGAGCGGCTCGCCGATTCCGTCGAATCCCAGAAGATTGACCTCGGGATATCCCAGATCCACCGGATTGGTCAGAACGTCCGGAAAACCCAACGCGGCGCTCTCATTATGGCCATGGCTTTGCTGTAACGCGCCCGCCCGCATGCGGTTGTATCCCAGGCGAAACTCGTTGATCGCGGCCGAGGTAAACACGTGCGTCCAGCCCAGCCCGCCGTTCTGGCCATCGTTGAGCGTGTAACTGCCGTAACCGGGCAAATTGGTGAACCCGTTCACCTGATCGTAAGGATTGAAACGGTCCTCGTCGAAGATCGCCCAGTGCGCCGAGAGCGTGTCGTTCGGTCCCTCATGATGGTCGACTTTGATCAGACCCAGGTTCTCCGTGTTCCGAATCACGGGCGCGGCAACGAATGTGTTCGAATTAGCCAGATCGGACCCCACATTGGCCGCCGGATACAGATTGAGAATGGCCTGCCCGGCCGGATTCGGGGGAATCCCCGCGCCGGACAACAATCCCTGGATCTGCGACAACTGCGTCTCGGAGGGCACGGTGGCCTCGCGCGTGGTTGCCTGCCGCAGACGCAGACTCTCGTACGAAACAAAGAAGAAGGTCTTATCCTTGCGAATGGGACCGCCGAAGGTCCCTCCAAACTGGTCGCGATCGAGGCTGGGGATCGGGCCGCAGGTGCCCGGTGCGGAAGCGGGCGTGCAATTGGGCTGATCGAAGAAATTCTTGGCGTCCAGGTTCCGGTTGCGCAGGAATTCGAAAAGTCCGCCGTGGAACTGGTTGGAGCCGCTCTTCAGGATGACGTTGACCTGCGCGCCGCCGCTGCGCCCGAATTCCGCCGAGTAGTCGGTGGACTGCACCTTGAACTCCTGAATGGCGTCGATCGACGGCAGCGCCACGTATTGGTTAATGTACGGGTCGTTGTTGTCCACGCCCTCCAGCAGGAAGTTGTTGGACTGCTCCCGGGCGCCGTTGACGCTCACCGCGCCGCCCTGCGTGGAATTCTGAGATTGCTCGACCGGCAACTGGCTGCCCGGCGCCAACAGGGCAAACGCCAGGAAATTGCGCTCGTTCAGGGGCAACTCGTGCACCAGGCGGCCGTCGATCACCTGTCCCAAAGTGGACGTGTCGGTTTGGATAATCGGCGGCGTGTCGTTGACTTTCACTTCCTCGGTGAGGATGCCGATTTGCAGCGTGAAATCGACGCGCGCGGTCTGATCCACGTCCAGGCCGACATCGGCCAGAACGGCTCGGCGAAAGCCGTCCTTCTCCACGGCCACCCGGTAGTGCCCGGGAGGCAGCAGGGGGACCGTGAAATCGCCGTCGTCATTGGTCACCGCGTCACGCGAGGCATTGGTCGCTATGTTGGTTACCATCACCCGCGTTTTGGGGACGACGCCCCCGCTGACATCGGTCACCGTGCCGGTGATAGTGCCCGTGGGACCTTTTGCCAGGAGCGGAAAGACCAGCGAACTCCACAACAAAGGCACGCATAAGAACCGTCGAAAGCACATAACGTTCTTGTCCCGTTCATGCAGATGCCCAGGATAGCAACATATTAGACGTTTGCAATATGGCAGGCGTTTCGGCGGCTGGTGTGGCGGGTCTGTGGCGTACGCTTCAGCGTGCCGCCGTGGGCTTCAGCCCACGGTCTGGCGGCCATCCGAACATGGCGAGCTGAAGCTCGCCACAGCACGCTAAAGCGTGCGCCACGCACATAAAACATTTTTTTCTAAAATGTTTTATTCATTTATTACTCGGCGTTGACCAGCGGCAGGCCAGCCAGCGCCATGGCGATCTCCTCGTCTGGATACTCGTAGTTCTGCAGTTTGCCGGCCGTGTAATCGATGTAGGCCTGCATGTCGAAGTGGCCGTGACCGCAGAGATTGAACAGAATGGTGCGCGAGACGCCCTCCCGCTTGCACTTGAGCGCTTCCGCCAACGCACCAGCCACGGCGTGATTGGCCTCGGGCGCGGGGATGATGCCCTCGGCGCGGCCGAACCCGACGCCCGCGGCGAAGGCGTCCAACTGCTGCACGTTCATGGCCTCGATCGCGCCGATGTCGAGCAGGTGGCTGACCAGCGGCGCCATGCCATGATAGCGCAGGCCGCCGGCGTGAATGCCGGGCGGAATGAAAGAGCTGCCCAGCGTGTGCATTTTCACCAGCGGCGTGAGGCGGGCGGTGTCGCCGAAGTCGTAGGCGAAGCGTCCGCGGGTCAGGCTGGGGCAAGCTGCGGGTTCCACGGCGAGCACACGCGTGGAGGTCTGGCCGCGCAGGTTGCGCCCGATGAAGGGGAAGGCGATGCCCGCGAAGTTCGAGCCGCCACCGGTGCAACCCACCAGCACGTCGGGATAATCGCCGGTCATCTGCATCTGCTCGAGGGCTTCCTGTCCGATCACGGTCTGGTGCAGGAGCACGTGGTTCAGCACGCTGCCGAGAGAGTACTTGGTGGCGGGATCCTGGGCGGCCACCTCGACCGCCTCGGAAATGGCGATGCCGAGCGAGCCCCGCGAATCGGGTTGCTTGGCCAAGATAGAGCGGCCGGCCTCGGTTTCATAGCTCGGGCTGGCCGTCACCGAAGCGCCGAAGGTTTCCATGAGGGCGCGCCGGTAGGGCTTCTGGTTGTAACTGACGCGCACCATGAACACCTTGCACTCCAGTCCGAAGAAGTTGCAGGCCATGGCGAGCGCGGAGCCCCACTGGCCGGCGCCGGTCTCGGTGGCGAGGCGTTTGGTGCCGGCCTCCTTGTTGTAGAAAGCCTGGGCCACGGCGGTGTTCGGCTTGTGCGAGCCGGCCGGGCTGACGCCCTCGTATTTGTAGTAAATGCGCGCCGGGGTGTCGAGCATTTTCTCCCAGCGGCGGGCGCGGTAGAGCGGCGTGGGGCGCCAGAGGCGATAGATGTCGCGCACGGGCGTGGGGATCTCGATCTCGCGCTCCTGGCTCACCTCCTGCAGGATGAGACTCATGGGGAAGATCGGCGATAGATCGTCCGGCCCGATGGGCTGGCGCGTGCCGGGGTGCAGGGGCGGCGCGGGCGGCTTGGGAAGATCGGAGACCAGGTTGTACCAGGCCTTGGGGATGCGGGTCTCGTCGAGCTGATATTTCACGGTTTCCATGGGGATGACATAAGCATTCTATCCACGTTGGGGGTTGCGGCGCATCTGGCGGGGTCTTACCGGTCGGGTCCAGGGGACCCGCGCAGACCGAGCATAGGCATTGAAATCGAGCCTAGGCATTGAAATAAGGTCGATCTCGCCGATGGCGTGCATCCCCTGACAGCGTGCATACCGCCAGCACGCCGTTTGGGGCCAGCTTCCGAGTAGCGCGTTATCCGAGCAGAACGCGCTAGGCTTGGGGCTCCACCAGCGGTACAAATCCGAGGTGGCGACCGCGCAGCCCAATGGACTGGTGTGTCTTTGAGTGAGACAATTTGTATGAATGGAATCGATCACCGTCCGCGAGGCTGAATCGCGGGCCACACTGGCCTCAAAGGAGTAGCCGTGCAATGGCGAAGTCCTGGAAGGATCTGCTCCTCAGTACGGGGCTGCCGCTCGAACATGATGTCAAGAAGTACCTCGAAGCTCGTGGCTGCATTGCCTCATACGAGTATTCCTACCTGAAGCCCGACGAGCAGGGGTACGAAAGGCAGTTCTCGTACGACATCGACGCCGCCTATTTCCGAGGCCAGAACTTTCTTGAACTGATGGTGGAGTGCAAGTATCGCTATCCGACGGTTAACTGGGTATTCACTCCAGACGTATTTGGAGGTCCAGATGAAGTATACCCGAATGCCTTCCTGCATCCTTTTGGTCACTTCGTTCCGGGATCGTTTCCCTTCGAAGATGTATTCCCGCGATCATTGGCTCCGTGCTGCTCAAAAGGGGTGGAGCTCACGACTGACGGGGCGAACGACAAGGCGATTACACAGGCGCTCTCTCAGTTAGCGTTCGGCTTCGCACCGAAGCTCGCTAGTGCTATCGAGCATCAGGTCCTTCGCTTACTCGGTTCGGACATGTTGTTTTTCCACGTGCCCGTAATCGTAACGACCGCAAACCTGTTCCGCCTTTCTGAGAATGCGACCCTGGATGCCATCCGTAATGCCTCAGCATTTGAGGATGTCAGCAAGGGCGAGGAATGCCTGGTCGTGAAGTATCAACCGGGTGTTGGCCTCCGTAACTATAACCTTCAAGCACTTCACGATCTGGAAGCGCGAATGGGAGAGGATGCGCTGAAGTCGGCCATCCATACCTTCACAGACGATGTGGCCCATTTGTTTTCAGTTTTGGCCGATTGTTCTCCGAGACTAATAGTCGTGATCAGCATTGCGAACGGCTGGCATGCCTTCGACCGCTTTTTTGACTATGTCAACGAGGTGCTCAGTCCCTCTGAGGTTCTGCTCGCTGAGATCAAGGCTCAGGACACTGCTGCCCGTGAGCGCCTTCGTCTACTCGAACAGCGCATTGGCCGTCCGCCTGAGCACTCGGCGCCGGGCCGCGGCCCAAGAGGTTGACGCGAGTAACCGCCAACGCTCGGTCATCCACCTTCGTGGAGGGCGGCGCGACTCTCCCCAGGGATCGGTCTTCGCGCGAACTGGCTGGGTGATGCCCAAGCCGCAGATGTGAGCCAGTAGAGGCGTGCCAAAAGTCCGCTTCGGGGGAAGTAGCCAACGAACCGCCCAACTTGGGCAGAGACTAATCTGGGCGAAGTGCCTTTATCTTAACGCCCATCCGCGGACCGAGGTCTGCCCCACTAGCAGGCCTGCTACGATGAAGCCATGCGGCGGTTGTTCCTGCTGTGCGCTCTCGTGCCCCTGACGGCGGTGGCGAGCGAGCACTGGATCCGGTTCACCTCGGGTCCCATCGAGGTATTCAGCAGCGCCGGTACAAAGGACGGCCGCGAAACCCTGGTCCAGTGCGAAGAGTTCCGGCACGCGTTGGGGCAGGTGCTCGGCGACAACGATCTGCAACTGCCGCTGCCGATCCGCGTCCTGCTTTTCAAAACCGGCGCGCCACAGATTCCCGAGCCGGTGGTGCGGGGCCGCGACCAATACAACGTCGTACTGACCGCCGGCCAGGCGATCCCCAACGAGGTGTTTGCCCGTCTCACCCAGTTGTTTCTGGACGCCAACACGGCGCGCATGCCGGAGCGGCTGGAGCGCGGCCTGGTGGCCCTGTTCTCGACCATTCAGGTGAACGGCATCCGCATCACCCTGGGCGAGCCCCCCTTGCATCCCGACATGGACTGGGCGCGCGTGCACCTGCTGGCGGTCGATCCGGAATACTACGGCAAACTGCGCGTGCTCACTTACAATTTGCGCAAGGGCGTGGACGAGGATGCGGCCTTTCGCAACGCGTTCGGCAAGTCTCCGGAGCAGATCGAACTGCAAGCGCAATTGCACCTGGCGGAAGGCCGCTTCCAGGCCACCTCGATCTCGCCGCTGCCGATGAGTCCGCAGGATTTTCCGGAGAGGTCCGTGGAGCCCGCGGCGGCACAGTTGGCCATCGCCGACCTGTTGTTGGGCGATCGGTCGCGGGAGATTTATCGCGAGCTGATCGCGCAAAAGACGCACGTGCCGGAAGCTTGGGAAGGCCTTGGCATGCTGGCGTTGCGCGACCGGCAAACCGACGAAGCGCGCAAGGATTTTGCCGCCGCCATGGATGCCGGCGCAAAGAGCGCGGAGTGCTACATGGAATATGCGCGTCTGGAGCCGGACAAGGCCAAAGCCGTGGCCGCGCTGGAGCATGCTGCGAAGATCAATCCCAAACTGGCGGAGCCGCATTTTCTGATGGCGCAGCGTGAAACCGAGCCGGCCAAGCGCATTCAGGATCTCAAGCTGGCAGCCAAGCTGGATGCGCGCAACCTGACCTACTGGCAGGCGCTGGCCGAAGCCTATCTGGACGCGCACGATTATCCGCAGGCCGCACAAGCCTGGAAATCCGCCGAGCAGGCCGCCGCCACGCCCGGCGATCGCGCCCGCATGCAGCGGCAGCGGCTGGACGTGGAGGCGCAGCGCCTGAATTGGGAAGACGCCGAAAAGAAACGCAAGACCGATGACGAGGTGCGCGAGCTCGAGAGATTAAAGCAGCAGGCGCGCGCCGATCTGCACGCGGCGGAGGCTCGCGCCAATCAGGGCCAGTCCCCGCGATCGGCAAACGAAAAGGTGGTTCCCTGGTGGGACGGTCCCAAGCCTTCGGGGGTGACCACGGGCGTGCTCAAGCAGGTGGACTGTCTCGGCAAACGGCTCCGCCTGGTGGTCCAGGACGACGCCCACAAGACGGTGAAGCTGCTGGTGGCCGATCCCGCGCAGGTTGCGATTCTGGGCGGCGCGGGAGAATTGAAGCTGAGCTGCGGAGCGCAGGGGTCGCGCCGGGTGAAAGTGGAATACTTCCCCAAAGCGAACGCCGCGCTGGCAACCAAGGGCGAAGTGGCCACCGTCGAGTTCCAGTGAAAGCCAGCCCGTACCCCAGCCGGTATCGATGGCTCGTGCTGAGTGTCTTCGTGCTCTCGACGGCCATCAACTACCTGGACCGGCAGACGCTGGCCACTCTCGCGCCGCTGGTGCGCGCGGAGTTCCACCTTTCCAACGCCGGGTATGGGCTGATTGTGGGGGTGTTCTCGATCGCCTACGCGGCGTGCGCCCCGTTCGCCGGCATGCTGATCGATCGCATCGGCCTCGATCGCGCGATCAGCCTGGCGGTCGGCGTCTGGTCGTGCGCCGGCATTTGCACGGGGTTCACGCGCGGGCTGGGCGGGCTGCTGGGGTGCCGCGGCGTGCTGGGCATGTCGGAGTCGGCGGGCATTCCCGGAGCGGGCAAGGCGATTCATCGCTACCTGATGCCCGCGGAGCGCGCCCTGGGCAACGCGTGGAACCAGGCGGGTGTCAGCCTGGGCCTGATTCTCGCGCCGCCCCTGGCTACCTGGATCGCCATGCGCTATGGCTGGCGGCAGGCTTTCGTGATTTCCGGCAGCCTGGGGCTGATCTGGATTCCGCTCTGGAACCTGACCGCCCGAGCTGAGCCGCGACCGTCAGCCGAGCCGCGACCGTCAGCCGAGCCGCGACCGTTAGGGAGCGGCCCCCCCAGCACCCTCAGCGACCTCCTCCGGTCGCGGCGGCTGTGGGGCTTGCTCGCGGCGAACGCGCTCAACATGAGCGTCTATTCGCTCTGGACGAATTGGACGACGCTCTATCTGGTGGAGAGGCATCGTCTCCCGCTGGCCGAGGCAAACTGGTACGCGGTGGTGCCTCCTCTGATTGCCGCGCTGGGCGGGTTCGGCGGCGGCTGGCTGTCGCTCGTGTGGATGCGGACGGGCGTGCCGGCGGTGGCCGCGCGTACGCGGGTTTGCGTGGCCGGCGCGCTGCTGGCCATGCCGACCGCACTGATCCCGCTGCTGCCCACAGCGGGTTGGACGGCCGCTGGAATCTCGTTGAGCATCCTGGCCGTTTCGGCGGTGAGCGTCAACGTGTATACGATCCCGCTGGATATTTTCGGCGGGGCGCGCGCGGCGTTTGCGATTTCCATGCTGGTGGCGTCCTACGGTGCGGCGCAGGCGCTGATATCGCCGGTGATCGGCGCGGTGGTGGATGCGCATGGTTATGGGCCGGTGTGTCTGGTGGCCGCCGTGCTGCCGCTGGCAGCCTATGCGGTGCTGTGGCGTACGCTTTAGCGTGCCGCTGTCGGCTTCAGCCGACAGCACTCGAGTTTCTACATTCGGCGAACAGCGCGATGGAGGGCGGGCTTGAGCCCGCGCGGGGCTTTAGCCCTGGCTTTAGCCCCGCCACGTCAGCCGATAGCCACGGCCTGCTGTTACCATAATTTCATGCGCATGATTGGACTAGCGATTTCCGTTGCCGGCCTCTGTTCCATGATGTGGGCGGCCGAAGAGACGAAAACGAACGAACGCCTGAACGACGCCGCGGACATGTTCAGCGAGGTCATGGCCACACCCGACAAGACTATCCCCCAGGATTTGCTGAACAAGAGCCACTGCATCATCCTGGTGCCAGGCTTGAAAAAGGGCGGCTTTGTGGTTGCGGCCAAGTACGGGCGGGGCTTTGTGAGTTGCCGCCGCGCCTCCGGCCAGGGATGGGGACCTCCGGGAGCGGTGCGCATCGAAGGAGGCAGCTTCGGGCTTCAGATCGGCGTTGAATCGACGGACTTGGTCCTGCTGGTGATGAACGAACGCGGCATGAAGCGGCTGCTTACCACCAAGTTCACGCTGGGCGGCGACGCTTCGGTGGCCGCCGGTCCGGTGGGCCGGGACGCCACCGCGCAAACCGACGCCCTGATGACGGCCGAGATTCTCTCGTGGTCGCGTTCGCATGGCGCGTTCGCCGGCGTCTCGCTGGACGGCTCCACGCTGCGCAACGACATTGACGTGAACGCCGAGCTTTATGGTCAGCGCTGGGGGAACAAGGAAATCCTGACGAGCGGCGTGCCGACGCCGGCGGGCGCCGCCAAGCTGATCGCGGTGCTGAATAAGTACTCACCGCGCGCGAACCATTAGCACTCGCCTTCGAGATGGAGTTCAAACTCAAGGCACGCGTCAGCCGCTCGGACGCCCGGACCATCCGGCATGCGCTCGACCAACTGCGAGCGATGTGCGTTGTCAAGAAAGACGCGGAAGATTTCATAGTGGAAGGCAAGATGGAGGGAGCGAGCGCAAAGGAACTGAATCGCGCGCTCCTTTCCGCTTTGCGAAAAGTCGCGAAGAAGACGACGCTCCGCGCGGAATGGACTTCCAGCGACGGCACTACCGAAAGGTTCTTCGACTACGTCTTGAAGAAGACGTTCAAGGATTGACATCCATTGACGATTTTGGGGCTGACGATTTTGGGGCACCGGCCCGGTCGCGAAACGGCCGATCCGCTTCGTACAACGCAATCCTGATTCTGATCTCGTCCTCCAGCGCGGGCTGGTTCTCTCGCGCGGCCCGTGCCAGAGCCCTGCGCGCCGTCAGTGCCGCGTCGGTGAACTGCCCCTGCTCGGCGTACGCGGCCGCCAGCGTGTCCAGCATGCGCGCGTCCTTCTCGCCGGAGATCTCCACCGCCCGTATCGCCAACGCCAGCGCCTCCCCGCCGTTGCGAATGGCCGCATCGGGCGAGGTGGCCAGTACCCAGGCCGCCCGCCGCAGCACCGGTGCGTGGTTCGGCTGCAGCCGGATACTGTCACGCCAGTGCGCCAGGGCCTCCGCCGTTTGCCCTTGCGCATACAGCGCATCGCCCAGGCTGTCGTGTGCCTCCGCATATTTCGGATCGAGTTCCAGCGCTCTCCGCCATTCCCGGATGGCTCCCTGCGCATTCCCCCTCTGGCTCAAAACCAGCCCCAGATTATAGTGCGCGGGCGCAGACCCGGCGTCCGATTCCAGCGCTTTTCGCAGTTGAACGAGCGCCTCGTCCAGCCTTCCCATCTTCGCCAGCGCGCCGCCCAGGTTCGCATGCGCAGCCGCGAAATCCGGCTTCAGGGCGGCCGCTTTCTCGAACTGCGCCACGGCCTCCGCCTCGCGCCCCATCCCGGCCAGCAGCACGCCGAGGTCGTTGAATCCCCGCGCGGACGTGGGATCGGCCTCCAGCGTCGCGCGGAGCCGGCTCTCGGACGCTTTCCGAAGATGCGCCGCGGATTCCTCCGCGTGGCCCGTCATGAGCAGCACGGTCCCCAGGTTGCGCTGCGCGACTTCGTCGTCGGGGCTCAGTTCCAGGACTTTCCGCCACTGTGCGGCGGACGCGTCGTACGATTTGGTCCTCTGCAAATACGCCGCGCTGTTGACCAGCCGGTAATAGTCGATGACCGGCCCGCCGATTTGCCGCAAGCCATCCGGCGGGACGTTCACAAATTCCGGAATGTTCACCGCGCGGTTGGCGGCGGTGGCGTTGTCAATCAGAATGGGTGGGCTGTCGTGGCCGTCCGGATCGATGTGCGTGAGATACATCTGCGTGTAGGGCGACCGGCCCTTGGACGAAAATACCAGCCAACGGCCGTTGGGCGAGAAGCTGTGCCACGAATTCATCCGGGGCGTGTTGCAGCGCATGCGCCGCGCCGGCCCGCCCGCCGCGGGAACGATGTACAACTGGCTGTCGGGACGCATGAGCTGCCCGTTGCGGCATGCGACAAACACGATCCATCGCCCATCGGGCGACACTTTCGGAAAAGTGTTGCTCATACCGTTCCGCGATGCGCCGGCGATCGGCTCCGGCACGCCTCCCTCGCCGTTGTGGAACGGAACCCGGTAGAGGTCATACTTGAGTTGCAGCTCGTTCGGGTCGTTGGCGAATTTCGCGAGCGGCACGCCCGGCGGATTGGGGTCCGTGGCCGGGGCGCGCGCAAATACAAGAGACTGACCGTCGGGGCTCCATACGGCGCCCATCTGCACAAACCGCGGATCATCGGCGCCGGGCAGCGGCCGCAGCACTCCCGTCCGGCGGCTGTACCAGCTCAGAATTCCGCGGGTCGGATAGAACACCTGGAGGAACCGGTAATCCTTGAAATTGGCGACGTAATAATTGCTGGGAGGCTCTTGGGAAGCGGCCGCCATCGAGGCTGGGTTGACGGTGGTGATCACGTACTGCCCGTCAGGGGAAACCTGCGACATGAAGCCGATCCGGACGTTCCCCTTCAGCTTGCCTGCCGGCGAACTCCACTGAATGACGTCCGGCTTGCGGATCGTCATCTCGGGTGCAACCGGCGCTAAAATGTACATCCCCCTGTTGCCCTGCAGGCCATCCAGATCCATGCCCATCGTCTTGCCGTCCGCGGAGAACGAGTGGCAGTTGGCGCACACCGGCAGGTTCTCCATCACCACTCGGCTGCGGGCCTCACCCACGTTTCGAAGCCTCCAGGCAACCAGCGGCACCGCCTCCGCGGCCAGAGGTTTGATCACGCCTTTTTCCAGCTCCGATGGCATCAACGGCACGTCACGATAGAAGATCGGTGCACCCACCGGGTCCTTCGAAGTGCGAATGTGGACCTCTCCACGGGAGACGGCCTGGTCCGGGGCGTCACCGCGAAAACCGGTGATGGTCACTGTCGCGGCGCTCGCGGCCGAATACCGCTTGATGGCCTGCCACGTTGCAAGGTCCGCCGTCCAAGAGTGCGCCGCCGCCAGGCGGGGAGTCAGCGTGGGCGGTTCGTTCGTGGCGGCCACGCAATCCGGGTCGATCCTGCCGATGCGCATGCGCTCACCGGTGGAGGTGGCGTGAATCGCCGCCGGACCCTCGCCGAACGAAACTTCTATGCGCCAGAAGGTGACGCCTTTCCCGCCATCGCGCCACAGGAAAGCCGGGGGCGTTATCTCGGGCGGAAAGATCGATCCTTCCTCCGGATAATCGATCGCGATCGCCACCGCCTCCGGGCCATTGGACGCGCCTGCGGCCAGCGCCATCAGAAGGCCCGGCAGAAGAATCGCCCTGGGCGACAAGCCGGCGATCATTGGCATCCCGCCATAAGACCAGCTTACAGCCAGAGGCAGGCCACGACGTGGCGCACGCTTTAGCGTGCTGTGGCGAGCTTCAGCTCGCCATCTTCGGATGACCGTCAGGCCGTGGGCTCAAGCCCATGGCGGCACACACTCCAGAGAACCACTGCGCATGTCACTGATCCAGCGGGACTAACGTCCCGGAGGGCGAACTTGAAGTTCGCCCCTGCGCGCTGAAGCGCGCGCCACTCGCCGCAAGCCATCACTCGCCAAACACGAACCGCAGCGCCAGCCCCGTCAAAATGACGCCCCCGGCGACAGCCAACCAGAGTGCGAAACCGGCGGGCTCCAGCATGCCCCTAATGCCCGGCCAGTTCACCGCGCAAAGCACGATTGTCGTCACCACCGCCACCACCAGGGATAGCCATTGCGCGACCGCGATCGGACGGGCAACGCGCACCTGCGCATCCTGCCTTTCCAGAAATTGCGCCTTCCACCAAATGAGCACAGGGTCCGGCAGCGCTCCCTCGCTGCGGGAAAGTTCCACCAGCCGGCCCATCCAGACCGCGGCTTCAGACTCGTTCACGGCTGCACCTCGCTAAGACCATTCTGCCTCAGAATACGCTCCAGATTGTGGCGCGCCCGGAAGAGCAGCACCCGAACGCTCTTCTCTTTCAGATCCAGCGTCCCGGCGATTTCGTCATGCGCGTACCCTTCCACGTACGCCAGCCACAGCAATGCCCGCTCCCGTGGTTTCAGTTTCTGGAAGCAGCGCGTAACATCGCCGGTCCCGGGGTCCGGCGGCGGCTCCTCGCGGAACCCGAACGCCAGCGACCACAGCCGCTCACACCTCTGCTTCCGCCACCGGTCATAGATCGCCGCGGTAGCCGTCTTATAAAGATAGGCTTTCATCGCCGCGCGGTCCTCCGCCGCCGGCTTGGCGCGCAGGAAGCGCAGATACGCCTCCTGCAGCAGGTCGTCCGCCGCCTGCCCGTCTCCCGAGACCCGCCGGATGTAGCCGCGCAAAGCCGGGGCCGTTTCGTGATAGAACGCCGTGAACTCGCCCTGGTCCATCGGCGTTTCACGGTTGGGTGTGGCCGGTGCGTCGCGCCAGGTCCAACGACCGCGACAGACGGTGAGAGACCGCGGCCGAAATCAGGAAGCCGATGCCCAGGCACAACAGGATCACGCCAACCACCAGCAATGGGTTGTTATCCCAACCATAGACCCGGGTCAGAACCAGGCAGCCGATTGCCACGACCACCAGAACGATCCCGCGGTGGGTCGAGCGCAGAACCCCGCTCGCCGGCTCCTCCCGGTCGCTCGAGAAGCTGTCCACGAAATGCGCGCCGCTGGGCGTTTCGAGGAACGCGATCACCTCTTGCGCCGAACTGAATTTATCCAGCAGCCGGCCGTGCAGTTCGGCCTGTGCCTTCGTCCTCCGCTGCCGTTTGGCCGTATCGGCGGCCAGGTAGATCACCCACCCTATCGTGGCAAACAGAGCCAGGAGCACCAGCATGATTGAAGCATGTGCAGCGTCCATTCGAATCCTCCTCGTCGGCTAAAACGCTGGAGGCTTCTTCCGGTTAACAGGCCGCGGAGCGTATTTGAAATACAGCGTCACGTCCACGATGTGCGTCGTATCGTTGATCTTCGCCTCCGGCCGGGTCTCGCCCAGGTTGTCGAAGAGGCCCTCCTCGCGCACCTGGCGGAGAAAGTAATCCGGATATTCGGGGTTGTATGGCGTGCCTTCCTTGTGCGTCCACATCTTCCGGATGGCGGCCTCGCCATTGAGGTCCAGCCCGTCGATGTTCAGCTTCCCAAACACGAACTGCGGGCCTTCGTCGATGTGCAGCACCAGGTTCACGGTCTTCTTGGCGTCGTCGATCTTGCGCACGATTTGCACGTCGTTCCGCATATAGCCTTCGTGCGCCAGCACCTTCCGGATGCGGTCCACGCCCTTGCCGATCTCGTCGAAATCGGCCAGATCGCCACTCTTGAACTTGCCGGTTTTCAGCAATCGCCTCGGCTCGAAGTGGGGCGCGCCTTCGATGCGCACGTCGCCGAGATCGTAGGTCCCGCCTTCGTTCACCGTCACCTTCACGGCCAGGCCCTGCACATCCGTCGCTTTCTCCACCGTCACCTTGGGGAACGCGACGCGGATGCGGCCGCGCGCATCGTACAGCGGGCGAATGCTGGAGTCCAGGCACTGGCGGAAGGCTTCCTCTTTGTATGGCAACCCGACAGCCACTTCGGCAATGGCATTCTGCAGGGCGGAGCTCGGGATCACCTGGTTGCCTTCGAAGGCAACCTCCGCCACGGCCGGATCCGACCGCGCCGGCCGGAACAGGATGACGAACTCGTTGGGCGCTACCGGGGTGACCTTTGCGATGACCGTGTCCTTGCTGTTGTGCGCCGTCATATATTCCTGGATCCACTGTCTGTATCGCTCCAGCACCGCTTTGGTGGCGGCCAACCGCGGGGCGAACAGCGGGTCCTTGCTGCGCAGGTACTCCGTGAGCTCTTTTTCCGATACACCCAAATCGTCAAAACGAATAGGATAGGCCGGCTGCGCTTCCACCACCTGGAACGACGCCGCATAACCGTGCTGATCGCCGCCCGGCGCAAACTTGTAGCCTACCGTTTCAAACATGCCGGTAGCCACCAGCCGGTCGCGCGCGGCTTCGAAGTCCGGTTTGCCCGCAAGTTGCCCAATCTTCAAGCCAGCCACCGCCAGAATTTGGGCCTGCGTGTAGTTGTGGCTGCCTTCCACCTTCAGGCTTTCGATAGGCCACTGGTGCGGCTGGGCAGGCTGCGTGGCGGTCTTCTTGGCGCGGCTGGTCTGCGCGAAGGCGGCGGGAATCGCCGCGCCCGATCCGCAAATCAGGAATATCAAAAGCCAGATCATCTCTTTATTACAGCACCGCTTTACAATACCGCTCCCTTCGGTTAACCGGTAACCGGCGGGCTGGCGGTCGGAAACCGCTCCCTTACGGTCGCGGCTCGGTAACAAGCACGTTGATTTCACTAGGTTTACCGAGCCGCGACCGTAAGGGAGCGGTGGTGGAGCGGCTCAGCAGCCGCATCCGCTATAATAGGAAAGTCTACCCTGAGAGGAATTGTGTCCCTGCGCACCTATTTTCGTCTTTTCACGCACATTCAAATGATGCCCATCCTCGAAAGCGGCGAGGAAACGCTGGTCGGCGGGCAGGCCGTGATCGAGGGCGTCATGATGCGCGCCCCGCACAGCTACTGTGTCGCGGTCCGCAAGCCGTCGGGCGAGATCGTCACCGAGGAGAAGCCGCTGGCGCGCATGTCCGAGAAGTACCGCATCTTCAAGTACCCTGTCCTGCGCGGCGTCGGCACCCTCTGTCAGGCGATGTCCTTGGGCCTTCGGGCGCTGAAATTCTCGGCTAATTCCATGCTGGAGACCGAATCGCCCAAAGCCGAGCCCAAGGAGATCCCCAACTGGGCCATCAGTTTGAACCTGCTCTTCTCCTTCGCGCTTTTCATTTTCCTCTATAAGTTCGTACCGCTGTACGCCGTCACCGCCCTCGGCAAGTGGTACCCGGTTCTGAAAGGCCGCATCGCTTTCAACGCCACCGATGGCTTCATCCGCATCGCCATTTTCCTGGCATTTCTGTTCTTGATTTCGCGCATGAAAGACATCCACCGCGTCTTCGAGTATCACGGCGCCGAACACAAGGTGGTGTTCAACTTCGAATCCGGCAAACCGGTCAACGTCGAAAACGCGCAGTCGTTCACCACCTTCCATCCGCGCTGCGGCACCAGTTTTCTGATGGTGGTGATGGTCGTCTCCATGGTGGTTTACACGCTGATTCCGTTCTCCGGCTTCGGCATGAAACTGCTCAGCCGCGTCGTTCTGCTGCCCTTCATCGCGGGCATCAGTTACGAGTTGATCCGCTTCGCCGCCAAGCGCCGCGGATCTTTCCTGGCCACCCTCACCGCCCCCGGCCTGTGGCTCCAGCGCATCACCACCAAGCCGCCGTCCGACGAGCAGGCCGCCGTCGCCATACACGCGCTCCAGGGGGCCATGGCTCTTGAAGAGTCCCAGGGCGGCGAACTGGTCATCGCTTAAAGATGGCTTAACCTCCATGCAATTCGTTCCCAAGCTCCAGCAAATCGAGGTGCGCTTCGAAGACCTCACGCGCCAACTGGCGGATCCCGCGCTGATCGCCGACGCCGCCGAGTACCGCAAAGCCGCCAAGGCGCGCAGCGACATCGCTGAAGTTGTCGACAAGTATCGCGAATGGAAAAAGGCCGCCAGCGAATTCGATCAGGCGCGCGGCATGTTGCAGGATGCGGATCCTGAACTCCGCCAAATGGCCGCCGACGAAGCCGCGCGGCTGGAGCCGGAACTGGCGCGCATCGAGGCGGAAATCAAAATCCTGCTGCTGCCCAAGGATCCCAACGACGAGAAGAACGTGGTGCTGGAAATCCGCGCCGGCACCGGCGGCGACGAAGCCACGCTGTTCGCCGCGGAGATTTTCCGCATGTATTCCCGCTACGCCGAAACCGAGCGCTGGCGCATCGAAGTCACCTCCGCTAGCGATTCGTCGGCGGGCGGCTTAAAAGAAGTCATCGCGCTGGTCTCGGGCGACCGCGTCTACAGCAAGCTCAAATACGAGAGCGGCGTGCATCGCGTGCAGCGCGTGCCGGTCACCGAGCAGCAGGGCCGCGTACACACTTCCGCCATTACCGTGGCCGTGCTGCCCGAAGCCGACGAAGTGGAAGTGAAGCTCGATCCCAAGGACATCCGCATCGATACGTTCTGCTCGTCCGGGCCGGGCGGCCAGTCCGTCAACACCACGTATTCGGCGGTGCGCATCACGCACCTGCCGACCGGCTTGATCGTCTCCTGCCAGGACGAGAAATCGCAGATCAAGAACCGCGCCAAGGCCGAGCGCGTGCTGCGCTCCCGGCTCTACGAAATGGAACTCGAAAAGCAGCAGGCCGCGCTGGGCGCGGAGCGGCGCAGCATGGTGGGCACCGGCGACCGCAGCGAGAAGATCCGCACCTACAACTTCCCGCAAAACCGCGTCACCGACCACCGCATCGGCCTCACGTTGCACCAGTTGGACATGGTGATGGAAGGCCGGCTGGACCCCATCTTCGACGCGCTGACCACTTACTACCAGGCCGAGAAACTCAAGGAAGAAGGCGACGCGGGCGGGGTCGCGGCGTAACCCGCATGACCGTCCGGACCGCGTTGCTCCAGGGCTCTAAGCTCCTGGAAGACGCCGCGGTCGGCGTGCCGCGGCTCACCGCCGAAGTGCTGCTGGCGCATGCATTGCATCGCGACCGCGCATACCTATTCGCTCATCCCGAGCACGAACTCTCGGAGCTCGAATGGCTGCACTATGGCCGCTACCTTCATGAGCGCATGCAGGGCAAGCCCACCCAGTACATCACTGGCCATCAGGAGTTCTTCGGCCGCGACTTCCGCGTGACGCCGGACGTGCTGATCCCGCGCCCCGAAACCGAACACGTGGTGGAGACCGCCCTGCGGCTGGCGCCGCGCGCCGCCCGCATTCTGGACGTGGGTTGCGGCTCCGGCTGTCTGGCCGTCACCCTGCGTCTGGAAGCGGGCGCAGCCGTCTGGGCCACCGATATCTCGCCGACGGCCATCCGCGTGGCCGCAGAGAACGCGCAACGCCTCGACGCGCCCGTCTCGTTCGTAGCGTGCGACTTGATGTCCGCTTTCGCCGATGCGTCTATGGACCTGATCGTTTCCAACCCGCCCTATGTCCCGCTAGGCGACCAAGCCGGCCTGCAGCGCGAAGTGCGCGACTGGGAGCCGCACCAAGCGCTGTTCGCCGGACCCACCGGCCTGGAAATCTATGAGCGGCTGGTGCGCGATGCCGAACGGGTCCTGCGCCCTGGCGGCTGGCTCGTCATGGAACTGGGATTCAACACCAGCGGCCGGGTCGCTGCGATGTTCTCCAACCGTTGGCAGAACCTCGAAACGGCGCCAGACCTGGCCGGCATCCCGCGCGTGATCGCCTCGCGCCTGGCCGACCGCTGAAACCAGCCAGTCCCGGTCATGGACACTAAACTAAATACCGGCGGACTGCCGGTGGCGCTTCCTCGACCGGAGTGGACACATCGGGCGCAGGCGGACTCGAGCTCGTACTCTGTTCTCGAAAACCGTCGTTGGTATCACGTCCGCCCGAGTCTGTAGAGCGCGTGGCCTACCAACAATACCCAGACTGTTGTGAGAACGGAAGTGAGAATTATGGTTACCCTCAGAGCACTGACAAGAAACGGACCCACAACCGAGACAACCCCAAGAATGCCGGTGGCCAAACCTAAATACGCGATGCTCTTGCGGAAGATTCCATTTAGCATGACCAAACCGGTCATGAGAATCCCGACGGCGAGGACGAGGGTATTGTAGACAAACAAAAGGCTCGACTCCAGCACCACGGATGGGTAAACTGCAGCCGTGATAAGGGCCGCTCTCTGAGCTTCGCTAGCAGCTCTGGCATACTTGCCGCTGAGCGTAATGAGCGCGGCGTAGTTTGTCCAGGTGATTGCCAAGTCCAGAACGATGAACATGGCCACGCACGCGGTTGCTAACAGCATGACGTTTCGATTGACTTCTTTCAAGGCGGCATACAGTGACAATCCGACAGGTACGAAGAGAAAGTCTGTCAGGACGGAGAGCCCGAGGATAGCCCACCACGCCGTCGTATTCCTCGCCAGATACGCGAGCCGCGCCTCGACGCCACTCGGTGGAGCTCCTATACGAACATACAACGCGATGATTACAATGTACGCTATGCCAAGGGAGACTGCCGAGATGCCGCCAACTCGATACAACCATCTCCCATCCGGGTCAACCGCATTGGTCATCATTTTCTGCAAGCGCTCCTCCCTCCTTAGAGTACACCGGGAAACCAGTCCGGCACGGGCGCCCAAACAGATAGATGCGGCCAGACGCCGCAGTGTAGATGGAGAGCTGGCGCTGTCCGCAAGGCCGCGAAATCGGCGATCCGGAGAAGCGCTGGCGGCCCGCTAAAGCGTAATGCCGCATAGTGGTTCCAAATTGGAGGGCGGGCAATCCAATTTATGCAGAGTGCTCGGATCTGGATAACTATGTGGCATTGCCCTAAAGCGTGCGCCACGCATCCCAACACTGGTATCCTCGAATCATTCCCACCAATGAACAAGCTGTTGGCACTCAATCGCGGCGAAATTGCTATCCGCATCCTGCGCGCCGCCAATGAACTGGGTCTGCGCACTGTCGCCATCTATTCGCAGGAAGATCGTCTCGCCCTGCATCGCTTCAAGGCCGATGAAGCCTACCTGATCGGCGCGGGCAAAGGGCCGGTCGAAGCCTATCTCGACGTGGATGGCATCGTCGCCCTGGCGCGCGAAAAAGGCGTGGACGCCATCCATCCGGGCTACGGTTTCCTGTCGGAGAATCCGGCTCTGCCGCGCGCCTGCGAACGGGCCGGCATCGCCTTCATCGGTCCCAGCGCGGAGCTGCTCGAATTGCTCGGCGACAAACGCGCGGCCCGGCAATTGGCCCAGCGCGCGGGCATCCCCACCGTGCCCGGCACCGAAGACCCCATCGCCGATCCGCGCCAGGCCGAGCGCATCGCGCGCCGCATCGGCTTTCCGCTGATCGTCAAGGCGGCCTTCGGCGGCGGCGGGCGTGGCATGCGCGTGGTGCGTAGCGCCGCCGAATTCAGCGAGTTGCTCGCAGAAGCGCGGCGCGAGGCCGGCGCGGCTTTCGGCAACGATGCTGTGTTTCTGGAGCGCTACGTCGAGCGCGCCCGCCACGTGGAGGTGCAGATCCTGGGCGATAGCGCCGGCCACCTGCTGCACCTCTACGAGCGCGATTGCTCCGTGCAGCGGCGGCATCAGAAGGTGGTGGAAGTGGCGCCCGCCGTGGGCCTCGACGATTCCATCCGCCGCGCGCTGGCCGAAGCCGCCGTCACCCTGGCCAGGGCCGCCGGCTATTACAACGCCGGAACCGTGGAGTTCCTGGTGGATGCCGATTCGGGCGCCTGGTACTTCATCGAAGTGAATCCGCGCATCCAGGTGGAGCACACCGTCACCGAGATGGTCACCGGCATCGACCTGGTGCGCTGCCAGATCCAGGTCGCGCAAGGCCTCGATCTGTTTGGTCCGGCCATGAACCTGCCGCCGCAGGACCAGATTCCGCTCTACGGTTTTGCCATGCAATGCCGCATCACCACCGAGGATCCTTCCAACCACTTCGTGCCGGACTACGGCAAGATCCACACCTATCGCTCGCCCGCGGGTTTCGGCATACGCCTCGATGGCGGCTCAGCCTACTCCGGCGCGGTCATCACGCCCTACTACGACTCCCTGCTGGTGAAGACCACCGCCTGGGGCCGGGACTTCCGCCAGGCCTGCCAGCGCATGGACCGCTGCCTGCGGGAGTTCCGCGTGCGCGGCGTGAAGACCAATATCCCCTTCCTCGAAAACGTGGTGAACCACCCGGATTTCCAGGCCGGCCGCGTGACCACCGCATGGTTGGAGCAAACACCGGGATTGTTCCGCTTCGTCCCGCGCAAGGACCGCGCCACCAAGCTGCTGACGTATCTGGGCGAGGTGATCGTCAACCAGAATCCGACCGTGGCGGGCAAGCCGGCCCCTGCCCGCATCGACGCCGCACCGGTGCCGCCGCACGATACCGCCGCGCCGCCGGACGGCACCCGTCAACTGCTCGCCGCCCTGGGGCCGGAGAAGTTCGCCGAGTGGACCCGCTCCGAGAAGCGCTTGCTGCTGACCGACACTACCTTCCGCGACGCGCACCAATCCCTGTTGGCCACGCGCGTGCGTTCCTACGACATGTTGCGCATCGCCAACTTCGTGGCGCACCGCCTGCACAATCTCTACAGCCTGGAGATGTGGGGCGGGGCCACCTTCGACGTAGCCATGCGCTTTCTGCACGAAGATCCTTGGCTGCGCTTGCGCCAGTTGCGCGAGCGAATTCCGAACATCTGTTTCCAGATGCTGCTGCGCGCGTCGAACGCAGTTGGATACACCGCGTATCCGGACAACGCCGTGGAGGGGTTCATCCGCGAGGCCGCCGCGCAGGGTATCGATATCTTCCGCATCTTCGACTCGTTGAACTGGCTTCCCAACATGAAGGTATCCATGGAAGCCGTGCGCCAGACCGATAAGATGTGCGAGGCCGCGGTCTGCTACACCGGCGACATTCTCGACCCGCGCCGCGACAAGTATTCGCTGCAGTATTACGTGAAGATGGCGCGCGAACTGGAGCGCATGGGCGCGCACGTGCTGGCCATCAAGGACATGGCCGGATTGTGCAAGCCATACGCGGCGGAGAAGCTGGTGAGCGCGCTGCGGCAGGAAGTCGGAATTCCCATTCACTTCCACACGCACGATTCGAGCGGGATCAACGCAGCCTCCGTGCTGAAGGCCGCCGAAGCGGGCGTGCACGTGGCCGACGGGGCCATCGCCTCCATGAGCGGCACGACCAGCCAGCCCAATCTGAACTCCATTGTGGCGGCGCTGCGCTCAACGCCGCGCGATAGCGGCGTCGATCTGGATGCGCTCAACCAGTGCGCGGATTACTGGGAGACCGTGCGAACGTATTATGCGCCGTTCGATACCGGTCCGAAGTCCGGCACGGCCGAGGTTTACGTGCACGAGATGCCGGGCGGCCAGTACACCAATCTGCGCGAGCAGGCCGAATCCATGGGGCTGGGCGCGCGCTGGCATGAGATCGCGCGCACCTACGCCGAAGCCAACGCCGCTTTGGGCGATATCGTGAAGGTCACGCCTTCCAGCAAGGCGGTCGGCGATCTGGCCATTTTCCTGGTGAACCACAATATGACCACGCAGCAGCTTGAGCGGCTCGGTCCGGACCACAACCTGACGCTACCCGGTTCCGTGATCGAGATGCTCAGCGGAGCGCTGGGCGAGCCCGAGGGTGGCTGGCCCAAGCGCTTGCAGAAGGCCATCCTGAAGGGCGCCAAGCCGCAGCGCGGACGTCCCGGCGCGCGCCTGACGGCGGTCGATTTCGCGGAGACCGCATCCACACTCGGCCACAAAATCGGCCATGAGCCAACGCCCGACGAAGTGCTCAGCTTCCTGATGTACCCGGACGTTTTTCTGAAGTTCGCCAAGGCGCGGCAGAGCTACGGCAACGTAGAAGTGCTGCCTACGCCGCAGTTCTACTACGGCATGCAGAAGGGCGACGAAATCGCCGTGGAACTGGAGCCGGGCAAAGCCCTGGTGATCAAGTTTCTGACGGTGGGCGAGCCGCATCCCGAGGGTTCCCGCACGGTGTTCTTCGAGTTGAACGGGCAGCCGCGCGAAGTGAATATCCGCGACAAGAGCCTGGAGGTCAAGGTCGCGGCAGTGCCCAAGGCCGATCCCGCCAGGCCGGGTGAGATCGGCGCCCCCATTCCAGGCGTGGTCTCGACCGTGGCCGTGGAGTTGAATCAGCCAGTGAAGAAGGGCGACCGCCTGCTGGTGATGGAAGCGATGAAGATGCAGAGCACCGTCTACGCCCCGGTCGGCGGGAAGGTGACGCAGGTGCTGGTGCAGCCGGGGCGGCACGTGGAAGCTAAAGATTTGCTGCTGGTGATCGAGTGAGTGGCGGCCTGAGAGGCCGCCGCAGTCCAAGGGCCTGCCCCACTTATCGGTGCAGTACCGGCGGTTTCGGCGCTTTCCGGTGCAGGAATCCGTTCGGGAAAAACTTCTGGTGAATGTCGGGCCAGAATTCCGCTAAGACATTGCCGAACGCCCAACCGGCCAGACTGGTCCCGACGCGCGTCGCCATAACCGTGCCGGTGCGGCTGGCGGAAGGGTAGTACAGATTCGAGGCGCCGATGCCCAGCATCATGCCGAAGACGCCGGAAGCGTTGAACGTCTCCCGGCCGGAGTCCTGCCTTGCAACACCGATGCGGCTTAGCGAATATGCGACGCGCGGCAAGAAGCGCCACTGGGGACCTTTGCGGAAATACCTGGGATCCTGATGCAGCAGGCAGGAGAGTATAGCGTCGCCGAAGAGATTCTGGGAAGTGAAATCGCCAAACGCCGCGCCGAATCGCTGGGCATAAGCCGCGCCGCCTTCGCCATACTTGGGCGTCTGGTTGTCCGCTTGCGAAAGACCCGCGCTGAGCGCCGCGGAGGCGATGTTGAACGGATCTTCGGTCTCATCAAGGAAGAAGAGCCATTTCTGCTTCGGCGTGAGAGGCGGCGTCGCCGGGGTTGCGTCATTGACCGTCTGATAGTCGGGGATTACACCCAGGATGCGCTCGTGGTTGAGGCCATCGGAAGATTGCGCACGACCGACGGCGGGTGCCAGCAGGCAGACGAAGGCAGCCGGCACGGCGATGCGCGCGAGGACGCTCACAAGCCGGGAGGCGTGGCGCCGGCAGAGAAGGTTACATTCGCGCGCGGACAGGCCGGGAGGCCTGTCCTACTGGTACGCCTCGTCCAATAGTTCCACCACGTGCACCACACGCTGGCCCTGGCCATGCAAGCTCACGCCGGCCCGCAGTTGCAGGATGCAGCCCGGATTCGCCGTGGCGATCACATCCGCGCCGGTGCGGTTCACACTCTCCATCTTCCTGTCCAGAATCTCCATGGACATCCCGTTCTGGACCACGTTGTAGATGCCGGCGCTGCCGCAGCATACATCGGAAAGCGGCATTTCGCGGAACATCAGGCCGGGCACCGCTTCCAGCAGTTTGCGCGGCGCCGTGCGGATGCGCTGACCATGCGCCAGGTGGCAGGAATCCTGGTAGGTGACCGTGACCGGCAGCGGCTTCATCCCGCGGTTCAGCTCGATGGACGCCAGGAACTCGGTGACATCCTGCATGCGCCGCGAAAAGTCGCGCGCCCGCGCGGCGTACTCCGGGTCGCCTTCCAGCAACTCGCCGTACTCTTTCAGGGTCGAGCCGCAGCCCGCCGCATTGGTGAGGATTGCGTCGTAGCCGCCCTCCGCCAGCGCGTCGATATTGCGCCGCGCGAGCACGCGCGCTTCTTCCCGCAAGCCCGCATGCACGTGCAGCGCGCCGCAGCAGCCTTGACCATCGGGTACCGCCACTTCGCAGCCATTCTTCTGCAAGACGCGGACGGTCGCCTCATTCAGCCGGGCAAAGCACACGTTGGCGATGCACCCCGCCATCAGCGCGACCCGGTAACGCCGCTGGCCTTCGGCCGGGAAAGTCTTGCCGATTTTGCTAAAGAAGAACGGCGGCTCGGCGGGCGGCGTGAGCTGCTCCACATCGCCCAGCTTGCCCAGCAATTTCAGGAAGCCGAGCGCCCGTACCAGCTTCTGCAATCCGCTGCCCTGGTGCAGATACAGCAGCGTGCCGAGCACGGTCATGATGGCGGGCGACTGCAGCAGGTGTCCGAAGACGAAACCGCGCATCCACCGCTCCCGGCGCGGGCGCACCGCGGCGCCTTCGATTTCCGCGCGGGCAGCCTCCACCAGCCTGCCGTATTGCACGCCGGACGGGCAAGCGCTTTCGCAGCCGCGGCAGGCCAGGCACAACTCGATGTGCTCGACGTACGAAGGGCCGATCGGCGCGCCCGCGGCCACTTGCGCCATCTGGTAGATGCGGCCGCGGGGCGAGTCCATCTCTACGCCCAGCACGCGATAGGTGGGGCAGGCGTTGAGGCATAGCCCGCAATGCACGCACCGGTCCAGATCCGCCTGGCGGGGCTTGTCGATCGCGTTTTCAGATACGACGGTAAAGTCTGCCACGGTTGAGTAGGAATTCCGGATCGAACATGTGTTTGATCCGTTTCATGATTTCCAGATCTTGCCCCGGCACGGGCCAGAGGTCCATCTCTTCTTTGCGGTTCTCCGGCGCAAATTCGACGACCGTCTCGCTATATTCGCGGGCAGTTTCCGCGGCGAACACGGCCGCTCCTCCGGAATTTTCGAAGTACGCATAGCATACGCCCGATCCCGCCCGCGCGATGGCGGGTCCCGGTATCGGCTGCATCACCGCCCTCAGTTCCTTAAGGGTACAGGACACCCGCACCATCGCGCCATCTTGGTGCGCAGCGAGGTATCGCGGCGTGAAATCCTGGATGGTGCGCCAGAAGGCGCCCTCCTGGTCCACGGGAATCGCCTGCGCTCCCATGGCGGCCAGTTCCCGCTCATACCGCGCGATCGCGGGCGCATTCCCGCCCGCCCGCACCGCCAAAACCCAGGCCGGCTTTTCCATTTCCGCGGTCGTCGCCACTGCGGGGGGATTCAGCAGATCGATGGCCGCGGGATCCAGCGGGCTCTTCAGGATGGCGTCCCGCGCCGCCACGGCTTCATCGAGCGAGCGAAACGAAAACCGGAACGTGCGCTCGCAAGGGGGCTGCGGAATCAACTTGAAGTTGACCACCGCGATGGCCGCCAGCGTGCCGAACGAGCCGATCATCAACTTACTCATGTCCAGGCCGGCGACGTTCTTCACCACCATGCCGCCGGATTCGACCAGCTTGCCCTCCAGCGTGGCGAACTGCATCCCGATCACCAGGTCGCGCGCGGTGCCATAGAGCCGGCGGCGCGGCCCGCTGCAGTTGCACGCCACAATGCCGCCGATCGTCGCGGTATCCGCGAAAGGCGGATCCAGCGGGATCATCTGATGTTGCTCGGCCAGCAGGCGTCTCAGCTCGCAGTATGAAATGCCGGCTTCCACGCTTATGGTCAAGTCGCGCGGCTCGTATTGGCGGACGCGGCGCATGTCGGCCGTCGAGATCGTCATATTCACCGGCGCCACCGGCCCGCCCATCAGCCGCTTGGAGAAATGCCCGCCCAACTCGATCGTCTGGCGGCGGGTGCCCGCCCAGCCCATGGCCTCGGCCAGTTCCTCCGGACTCTGCGGCCGCACGACATCAGTAAAATAATCCGGCATGGCGGGCGTATACTATGTTGCGCAGAATGTAATCGAGGAATGTGAGCACGATCGATCCCAGGAAGGCCGGCAGGAATCCGTTGACGGAGAATCCCGGCACGAATACGGATGCCAGCTTGAGCAGGAATGCGTTCAGTACCCATTTGAACAGCCCAAATGTGAGGAAGATCAGCGGATACGTCAGGAACTTCAAGGGCACCCCGACGAAGAAATTGACGAGGGCGATCACCACGGTCGCCAGCAGCGCGGTGCCATAGCTGCGGACCTGGATTCCCGGAATGATGCGGGCCGCCAGCCATAGCGCGAGAGCGCTCAGCAGCCAGTTTATGAGCAGGTGCACAAATCGGTCCTCTGGAGATCCATAATAAGCCATGGCTCGACTCTTTGCTGGAACCTCCGGATTTGCTTACGCCCAATGGAAGCCGCTGTTCTATCCGGCGAAGCTTCCAGCCAGCAAATTCCTGGAGCACTACGCGCACCGGCTGAACTCGGTGGAGATCAACTATACCTTCCGCCGCATGCCCTCCGCCGCCACGCTCGAAAACTGGGTAGCCGCGACGCCGCCGGGATTCGTGTTCGCTCTGAAAGGGCACATGCGCATCACGCACATCATGCGGCTGAAGAACGCGGCGGAAGCCACCGGCGTTTTTCTGCGCGCCATCGATCCCTTGCGCGCGGCGCGGCGGCTGGGGCCGGTTCTGTTCCAGCTTCCACCACAGATGCGCTGCGACATCGATGTGCTGCGCGCGTTCCTCGATATCCTGCCGGAAGATTTGCGCTACGCCTTCGAATTCCGGCACGCGTCGTGGCTGGTGGACGAGGTCTACCGCCTGCTGGAGGGGCGCAACATCTCGCTGTGCGTGGCCGAGTCCGAGAAGTTCGAAGTGCCGGAGGTGATTACCGCGGATTTTGTCTACTACCGGCTGCGGAAGCCCGAATACACTGCGGAGGATATCGATTCGATCGCCGGGCGCGCGCAGGGGCTGCTCGGGCAGGGCAAGGATTTGTTTCTAATGTTCAAGCACGAAGAGACGCCGGACGGGGCGCTGCACGCCGAGGAAGTGTTGCGGAAGGTGGCCGGATAGTGGGGCGGGCGTCCACGCCTGCGGCGGGTCCCCAGACCCGCCTTTTTTTCCCGGTGCGTTACGGTGAGTTTTCGGCCGTGCGCGCGTCCTTCATTGGCTCAGTACCCTTCCCCGCGCAATCGCTCGACGGTCAGCCGCGGCTTCAAGTCCAGCTTGCGGATCAGTTTCTTGACGTGCTTGGCCGGGTTGTCGCGCTGCCAGGTGAGGCGGGAGGATGCACGGCTGTTCGATCCGGCGGCGGCGAGGGGGCCGCTCGACCCGCGGCCGTCGGTGAAGATGGACGATCCGGCGGAAGTGGTGGGGTAGGGCGGGGGCGCGACGCGGCGACAGTTGACGCGGGGGCGCGGCGATCCGGGTTGGCGGATTTTGTGCATTTCTATGCACTCTTGGGTTTTTTTTGCATTGACATTGGTTCGACGGAAAATGTGCCGGACGAAACCAAATTGGGATTTGAACAGGCTAATGCATTGCAGATAAGTAGGTTAATATGGTTCCACCCGCGAGGGTCGGCCGGCGCGGATGAAATTTTCAAAGAACCGGCAGGCTCCGCTGGCAGAACACCGATGGCGAGTGCATGGCGCCTGAATTTCGGGCGTGGCTGTTTGGGCCACCCGGAACAAGGATAGCATGGGCGGTGGCGGCTGGAAGAGGATTGCGGCGGCTTCGGGTATTGTTTTCAGTCGATTAAGCGAGATCGGCGGAGCGTGATCGGCAGTATGGGCTGGTAGCTCATCCCGCAGCGGTACGGAAGGTTATGAGTTGCAAGGGTTGGGGTCGTTGCCGCGATCTTGGGGGTGGCAAGCACGACGCGGCGTTTTGGGACGTCAATGGGCAATATCGGTAGCCATGAAGACCTTACCTCAGGACGGCGAGGGCAGCAAGCGAAACAAGGCAGCAGGCCGCGCGGCGAGATTCTGGGGCGGCTTTGCTAAGCTGTTAATACAAGCCGGCGGTGCCAGAATGACACAACACGCCCAGCAGGACTGGCTGCAGGCCTACCTGCTAGAGTCGGTTCGCAGAAACTCGTGCACAAAGATCTATTGCACCACTTGCGGAGCACTGGACTTCCGGAAAGGGTTGCTCGCCTCTTACGGAGCAGCCGTCGGCCACTATCATAAGTTCCCGATGGAGCAGGAGAGCGCTATCGCAATTGGAGGGGCCTTGGCTCAAGTTCATCCGGTTGCGGGCAAAGAGCCGCCGTTTGAGGGTGCGGTGCGAAACGTGCTTTACGAGATCTGGTGCGCGCTCGGAGAAGAAGCTGCAGAGCGGGAGGTCTGGCGCGTGCTCGATGGAACGTGGGCGGGCGCGGTGCTCGCCGGAATGAAAGCTCATTATCAGGCAAGACTAGAAGCTCAACGGCGTTACCAAGAAGAAAGTGCCCCGGAGAAAGTCAGGGAACGTCGTGAGCAGAAGCGGCGTCTGCGGCAGGAGAAACATGCGCATCGCCTCGCACTAAAAAAAGATCGGGACCGGATCTGGCGGGAGACCCACCAAGAACGGCCATGATCCGTTCGTCAACATCCCGGAGTCTAGGCACCGAATCGTTCGCTTGCAGGTGCTGGGTGGCAAGGAGCGATCACTCCATCGCGAAGATGACCCTTTTTGCATTCATCGACTCCAAGAGCTTTCAGTCGCGGAGTCCGCTGAATTGAGGATCAAAACAGGGAAGCGAAATCAGGCCGACCGCGCTGTCTTCGCGCATGAACCGTATGCGTGCCTGAACCCCGCCAACTGATGGGACCCGAACGGCGGCTACAGGGCCATTTCCGCGAATTGACCAGAGGATTCGGCCTTAGGTTACACTCGTACTTCAATGGATCAAGCATTACTGGCTGCGACGCTGAGATTGTGGGGGAACGTTAATGCTGATTCCCCACCGCGCGCATGGGCTCCTGTTGATGCTATGTTGCAGGCCGCGAGGGCGAACTCGCTCCAGTGCGAGGCGAATCTAAGGGAGCTGTTGGAGAGGTCGGACTTACTCCTTAAGCCATTGAAAGATCCTCTTCGTGCGGACGTTGGGATTCACAGATGGCTGTCCCAGGATCGGGAAGAAGCCTATTCGGACTGGCTGGCTTGGGTATTGCAAGAACTCAACAAGGTTGGAGCAGACCTGTTGAAGCTGCTGGGAATCAGCACCGGCCCCGTCGTGGACGCGCGGGAGGTATCGATTGCGCGGGAGTATTTTATTCCTCAAGGCCGGCTAGACCTCCTTATCCGTTTTGGGAAGCAGGCGCTCCTCATTATTGAGGTCAAGGTCACTTCAGCGGACACCGCAGACATTGCGAAACAAAAAGGCTATTGCGAGTGGTTCGACGAACAAGTGCGCCTTCACCACCTTTGCCGACTTCCGCCCGTACTGCTCGCCATCGATGCGAGCGAGGCAGATTACGAGGGCTTTGTTCCATTGCTTTGGGAGGACTTCTGCGTGGGCGTCCGCCGTCTGCTCCCTAGGATTCAGGATCAGGTCGGGATCGTCAACGCAGCCATGATCGTAGCTTTCGTCGGCGCGGTGGAGCAAAACCTGTTACACTTAGTGCCGCCCGGTTCGAAGGGAATCGGGCAGTCGCTTTTCTATGCTCGAACCGCCGACCACATCAAGAGGTACTTAAAGCCACGAGCAACTCCCCACCGCCCAACCCTCTACTCGTTGAAGGCGGAAGATCATATCCGCAAGCCCTCGCTGCTGTCAGCGAGTTTCGGCGGGTGGTCCAAGCCGGCTGCCGAAGTGTCCTGCAGGGCGACCTTGAGGAACTGGCCAATGCTCTGTCGATGGAGCCTACCGGGATACATATCATAGGCCATGCTGACCCGGATAGGTTAGTCGCGGACGTGGACGGACAGAGTGCGGAACTAGGTGTAAAGTTCAGAGAGCCAGGGAAGTGGCGGCTGCTTTATTGCCTGCACTGGCACGAAGGGAGTCTCAGGGCTAAGACCTCAGTCAGGATCAATAGACTGGCGTCTGCAGAAGAGGCGTATCGCAAGCTGAAGAGGAAGGAGAAGGAGAACTATCCGGTGAGCCTGGCGAAGAAGAAAGAGATTTACATCTTCGGCGCTGTTGGCCCCGACCAGGTGGCCAGTTTTGCTGAGGTTTTAGAAACCGTGAGCGCCGAATGGGTCGACCTGTGCCAGCGCACCGGCGGCCTCAATCAGTTCCTAACTTAGAGATCGGCTGAAAACCGGGCCTCGCGCGTACTCAAAAGCAAAGGCCTTTGAACGGTACGTCTGAGATCGTGTCCATAGTGTTGCGCTCGTGCGCCCCTTCGACGTACCCAGTGGCGGGTCTCTCATCATGCGCTTCGGCGAACTGAGGGCGGCAACTCGGGAAGGTATTAAGCGGCCTTGTCGCTAGCGGTCCGTGAGTCCTCGGGCGTGCTGTCACACCGGGCGTCGGGGCACGGCGCCGCGCTGGCTTTTTGGCCCCCTGGTGAGGCTTGTCAGAGTCGCTGTGTGATAGCGGTCCAGCCATTGATACTTTCTCCGGATCTTCGGACAGTGTGCGAATGTCTTCAGGTTATTGTCGATAAAGGCGCGATGTTTGTGGAGGAAGTTCGGGTATACAGCCGGGTCGTTGAACTCGCCGTTCAAACCGCTGAGATAGTCAACGAACAACACCCCGTCTTCATCTCTGCGGGTGATGTCGCGCAGGTAGCGCTTGTCGGTGCGCTCGTCGTTGTGCCACGCGTGCGGGATGCCGTGTAGCGCTTTGAAGATCATGTCGTCAATAACGATGCGCGGGTATTTCGCGCGGTCGCGTTCGAGCTCGTAGGCGCGCACAACGGCGGGACCGTAGAGCTGACGCCAGCTCTTGGCGACTTGGCCGATGGTGATCGCGCCGCGAATCGGGATGCCCTCATCGGCTAGCAGTGCGGATTGCGCGAACACCAGCCGCATGAGTTGGGAGAAGAGTTGCAGCCCCGGCGCGACGCGCGCCTTTTCGAGTGGCGTTGCGATCACGATCAGGTCAGAGAAGTTAACATACTCGTCGTCCGGCAAGGCTCTGAGCTTTGTTTTGTAGCGGGCGGGACGCAACGTCTTCTTGAACACTCCGATGATCCGCGAGATGGCTCCGGCGGACCTGGTCGCAATTAGGTCCTTGAAGCCGAGGATGTCGATATAGGTAACCAGGGCGATTGAATAGCGGACGTGCGCCATCTTAAGCTCCTTCTTCGAGCCTGATCCATCATGGTACCGTTACCGGGAGCGCTCATGTAGCGGCTCCTGCCCAGGGCGTTGTCAGGCATTATCGGAAGCTATCCTGGGCCCAACGATTGACCACGCGCGAAAGGCGACGAGGCTGGTCACCCGGTCGCGTCAGCGTGGGCGGACTCGACGTGTATCTCGCTCAGCACTTCGCGAATGGCGGCGACCAGGTTCCCTATCTCCGCGCGGCCGTCGGTGAAGATGGACGATCCGGCGGAAGTGGTGCGGTAGGGCTGCCCATTTGGCTCAGTACCCTTCCTCGCGCAATCGCTCGACCGTCAGCCGCGGCTTCAACTCGAGTCTGCGGATCAGCTTCTCGACGTGCTTGGCCAGAATGTCGCACTCAATGTTTACGCGGCTGCCGGGCTGATAAGTTCCCAGCGTAGTGTTGCGGTAAGTGTGCGGAATGATAGTAACTGACAACACGTCGCCTTCGAGCGCCGCGATGGTCAGGCTGATCCCGTCGATGGCCACCGACCCTTTGTAAACCAGGTACGCATCGAGTTCCGCTGGGACGCGCACCTTCAGCCACCAGTTCTCGTCACCCAGCGCTGTGAGCGATAAGAATTCGCCCGTGGCATCCACGTGGCCCTGCACGATGTGCCCGCTGAGGCGGCTGTCAGGCGTTAGAGGCCGCTCCAGGTTGACGCGCGAAAGCGCGCGCAGCGCGCCCAGGTTGCTGCGCTCCAGAGTCTCCGGCGCCAGGTCTGCCGAGAAAGATTCCGGGCGCAAGTCCACAGCCGTAAGACACACGCCGTTCACCGCGATGCTGGCGCCCTCGCGCATGTCTCCCAGCACCTTTTGGCAACGGACCTTCAGCCGCGCACCAGCGGCGCGGCTCTGGATGGATTCCACCGCGCCCAGCTCTTCGATAATCCCGGTAAACATTCAACCCTCTTTGACGATGTAGCCTTCCACGGCGAACTCGTCGGGCGAGATGAGATGCAACTCGGTACGGTTGATGCGAATGGCGTCGGCGCGCCGCCGCCGGCCTACACCGCCTGCCATGGACAACGATTCGAGCCCACCCAGAATCTTGGGCGCGTAGTAGAAGAAGACCTTGTCGGCCACGCCTGTTTCGAGCGCGGCCCAATTCACTTTCGCGCCGGCCTCGATCAACACCGACAGGTACTGCTGCTGCGCGACGGCCTCGATGGCGGCGCGCAAATCGGAGCGCCCGTCGCGGCCATCCAGAATCAACACGCGGACGCCGCGCCCTTCGAGCGCTTTGCGGCGTTCGGCCGGCGCCGCCGATGTTCCCACCACCAGCAGATCGCCAGCGGCGCTGCGCACCATCTGCGAATCGAGCGGCAGGCGCAGGCGGGAATCGAGCACGATGCGCAGCAGCGGCCGGCTGCGCGGCAAGCCGGAGCGATCCGTAAGCAGGCAATCGTCGGCCAGCACCGTGCCGATGCCGGTAAGAATGGCGTCGGAATCGTGGCGAAGCTGCTGCACGTGCGCGCGCGCTTTTTCGCTGGTGATCCAGCCGCGGTTATCGTCGGGTGCGGCGATCTTGCCGTCCAAAGTCAGCGCGGTCTTCAGCGTGACCAGCGGCAGGCGCGTACGCATGAAGTGCACGAAAGGCTCGTTCAGCTTCGCGGCCTCCGCGGAGAAGGCGTTGGCAATCTCAGCCCGGATGCCCGCTCCGCGCAACTGCCGCATGCCCTCGCCCGCGACCAGCGGATTGGGATCTTCGAGCGCCGCCACCACGCGCGCCACGCCCGCCTGAATGAGCGCGGCGGTGCAGGGTCCCGTGCGCCCCAGATGGCAGCAGGGTTCCAGATTGATGTACAAAGTGGCCCCGCGGGCCCGTTCGCCGGCTTCTTCGAGCGCCAGGATCTCGCCGTGCTTCACACCGGCCCAGGTATGGAAGCCGCGTCCCACGACTTGCCCATCGCGCACCAACACCGCGCCCACCAGCGGATTGGGGCTGGCTTGGGCGTCGCCCTTGCGCGCCAGGTCCAGCGCTTCGCGCAGATACCGTGCATCGGTTTCCTGTTCCGCGGCGTTCATTTTTCGAAGAGGGATGCGATAAACTTCTCGGCATCGAATGGCAGCAGATCGTCCGCCTTCTCACCGATGCCCACGTAACGGATGGGAATGTTCAACTCGCGCGCTATGGCGATCACGATGCCGCCCTTGGCCGTGCCATCCAGCTTGGCCAGCACGATGCCGGTCACGCCGGAGGTCTCCGTGAACTTGCGGGCCTGCTCCAGGCCGTTTTGCCCGGTGGTGGCGTCCAGCACCAGCAGCACTTCGTGCGGCGCATCGGGAATCACGCGCGCGGCTGTGCGGCGCATCTTCTCCAGTTCAGCCATCAGGTTGGTTTTGGTTTGCAGGCGGCCGGCGGTGTCCACGATCACGTAATCGGTCTTGCGCGCGCGCGCCGATTGCAACGCATCGAACAGCACCGCACTGGGATCGGCGCCCTGCTTCTGCCGGATGACTTCGGTGCCCGTACGCTGGCCCCAGATCTCCAGTTGCTCGATGGCGGCGGCGCGGAACGTATCGGCGGCGCACAACAGCACGCTGCGCTGCTCGTTGCGGAAGCGCTGCGCCAGCTTGCCGATAGTGGTGGTTTTGCCGGAACCGTTCACGCCCACCACCAGAATCACGGCGGGCGGCTCGGCCACGCGCGGCATGGGGCGCTCGGATGCCTGCAGGATTTCGAGCAGGTGCTCGCGGATGAGACCTTCCAGTTCGGCGGCATCGCCCACCAGCCTGCGGTCCACGCGCTCGCGGATGCGATCCAGAATCTCCTCGGTAGTGCGCACGCCGATGTCGGAACTGATCAGGGTGAACTCCAGTTCGTCCAGCAGATCGGCGTCGATCTGCTTGGCGCCCTGGAGCATGTCCTCGAGGCGCGTGACCAGGCCCGCGCGCGTCTTTTGCACGCCGCTCTTCAAACGCTCCAGGAGAGAGGGCTCTTGCTCGACCGCGCCGAATAGCGTTTGAATCATGCTGGCTATTGCCTGGTCCGGATGAATTCGCCAATAGCGCTCACGAGGCTCTTGATTCGCTCATCGAGCTGGAGGTGCGACTCGGTCAGCTTCTGGGCAAGCGCCTCGATTCGCTTATCCGTCTCCTGGAAGCGCCGTTCCGTCTCCTGGAAGCGCCGTTCCGTCTCCTGGAACTGTTGCTGCGTGGCGATCTGCGCCTCCGTCAAGAGAACGAGGACGTCGTCCAGCTTCTTTTCCTTTTCGGTCAGCGATTCAATAGCGGTAAACGCACGGCGCATCGATTCTTCCAGTCGTGTTACGCGCGTGTTTAGAGCTTCCGGCATTATGAGACTATTGTAGCAATCATGGAAAAGGTAGCGATTTTTGGTGCAGCCGGACCGATCGGCCGCTATGTGGGAATGGAATTGGATCGCCGCGGCGTGCCGTTCCGCGCCGTGGGACGCACGGCCGCCAAGCTCGAAGCTGCATTCGGAAAGATACCGCATGCCGAGGTGGTCGCCGCCGATTTGTCCGATGCCGGCGGCGCCATCGAAGCCGCACGCGGCGTGGATACCATCGTCTACGCAGTCGGCGTGGCATACACGGAATTCCAGCTTCACCCCAAGATGATGCGCGTGGCGGTGGATGCAGCCGCGGCGGCCGGAGTTCAGCGGTTCGTGCTGGTGACGGGCATCTATAGCTACGGAGTCCCTCAGACTAAGAAGGTGGCGGAGACGCATCCGCGAGTGCCGGTCTCGGTAAAGGGTCAGTTGCGCAAGGAGCAGGAAGACATCCTGATGGCCGCGGGCGAGCGCGGGCTATTCAAGAGCATGGTGGTGCGGCTCCCGGATTTCTACGGACCGTATACCCACAGCCTTGCCAGTTTTATCTTCGACGCGGCGCTGGCGGGCAAAACGGCCAACTGGCTGGGACCCATCGGCTCGCTGCACGAATTCGTCTTCGTGCCGGATGCCGGGCCGGTGATTGCGGAACTGGCGGCGCGTGACGATTGCTACGGAGAAGCCTGGAATTTCGGCGGGCCGGGCGAGATCTCCGCGCTCGCTTTCATCCAGAAGATCTACCAGGCGGCGGGACGCGAGCCGAAATTCCGCAGCGCCGGCCGCACCTTGCTGCGCATGCTGGGCTGGTTCAATCCCTTGATGCGCGAATTGCCCGAGATGCTGTATCTGCAGGAGACGCCCGTGCTGCTGGACGACGAAAAGCTGCGGCGCAGGCTGGGGCAAGTGCACAAGACGAGTTACGACGAAGGCATCAAGCTGACACTGGACTGGATGCGCGGAGGTGCTTAACCGTTTTGGGGATTCCGATTGACGGAAACCGCTCCCTGACGGTCGCGGCTCGGCAAACCTCGTGAAACCAATGCGCTATTACCGAGCCGCGACCGTCAGGGAGCGGTTTCCCAAAAACGGTTAAGCACCCGATGCGCGGGGGCCGCTAAAAGCGTGCGCTACTTCTGGCCCAGCCAATAGCCCGGACGCGTGCGGACCTTGACGTCCCTGCGGCCGCTCACCTGTACCGATATCTCGTGGAAGCCGCCTTCATCCTTGTTGTTAGGGCTGTAGGTGATCAGATACTGGTTGTGAAGATCCGCGCCAATGCGCTCGATGGCCTCCTCGAGGCCCTTCTGCCGCATGAAGCCGAACTGCTCCCCGCCCGTGCCTCGGGTGAAGACTTCCGACGGGTTCTGCTTGAAAATAGCCTTGGCATCCTTGAAGACCTCCACCATCGCCGGGACGAATTCCGCGCTGCTGCCCAGGCTTCCCGTTGTCTGCATCACGGTATTGGGAGTTTGGGGCACTCCCGACGGCATCGGCGTCATGGCGGGAGGCCGGTTGTCGATGTACCCCGGGTCCTGCTTGGCCATGATAGAGGTGACCACGCGCGAGATATCCACCGTATACACGCTGACATTGGCCACTTGGGCGAAGATCAGCGTCTCCTTCAAACGGGCCTCGCTGGATTGGTCGCGCGTTTCGCTCACCAGCAGCAGAACGCGCCGGCGGTTCCGCGGCCGGCCGTGCAACTCGCGCACGCCTTCCTCCACCGCGTCGATCATGCGGTTCTGGCTGCTGCCCGCATGGATCTTCTTTAGCGCTTCGGTAATCTTCGCCGGATCGGAAGTGAACTCCTGCATCAGCCGGATACGCGAATCGAAAGCTATTACGGACGCTTCGCCCTGATCGCCGATCATGATCGGCTCGATCATCACGCCGATTTTCTGAATCTGCGGCAGCACGGATTCCACGCGATCGTTGGCCTCCACCGCAATCGCCATGGAGATAAGCGGGAAGGCCACGTCCACGTGGATGTTCTGCTCTTTGCCGTTGTCGAAGAGATGGAACTGCTCCGGTCCCAGGCCGTCCACGTTGTCGCCATGGCGGTCCACCACGGATACCGGGGCCATGACCACCTCTACCGGCACCACGAACCGGGGAAGTTCAGTGCCCTCGACCGGTTTAGGGTTGTCCTGCTGGCCTTGGGCGAACAGGCCGGCCGCGAGCAGCCCGGCAAATATCCATCTAATAGTTGGCATGAAATTCCAGACGTTACGAGTTTCCAAAACGTTGCGCATCCCGATGCTCCGTGCGGCCTCCCAGCAGGTCGAGCAAGTGGGGCACTAACTCCACGATAGCATCCAACGACTCCACCGCGCCCTTGGGCGAGCCGGGCAGGTTTACGATCAGCACATCGCCGCGCGTGCCGCCAATGGCCCGCGAGAGCGCCGCCATGGGCGTGGAACGCGATCCGCGGGCGCGCATCAATTCGCCGAGGCCGGGGATCTCTTTGTGCAATACCGCACGTGTGGCTTCCGGGGTGACATCGCGCAGGGCCACGCCCGTGCCGCCGGTGGTGAAGATGGCCGCCACGCGATGGCTGTCCGCCAAGGCAGCCAGCCGCCGCCCGATGAGCGCGGCATCGTCCGGGATGACTTCGGTCACCGAAACGCCCCAGCCCAGTTGCTCGAGTCTTTCGCGCACGGCGGGGCCGGAAACGTCGGCGCGCGTGCCGGCGTACACGGAATCGCTGATGGTCAGCACCGCGGCATCGATCATGATGCGAGTGTACCGCAGGCGGAAGTCGGTAGCGGGTCAATTTGCGTAGCATCGCCTTGGAGGGCGGCCAATCTTGGCCTGGGGTCCCCTCTGCGCGCGCGCCGCGCGCGCGCCTGGGGACGCCTTTTTAGGCGGCCAGAGCCGGCTGAAAGCCGGCTGCGGGCAGCATTGCCCGCCCTCCAATTGCAAACTGACCCACTACGCGCCGGTCAGCAATTGGAAGGCCCGCCGCGCTACGATCAGCTCTTCGTTGGTGGCGAGGGCGACGACGGCCACCGGGCCGTTCGATACCAAGCGATCGCCGCTGCCGCCGGCGTTCGAATCCGGGTCGAGCGCGATGCCCAGAAACTGGAGTCCCTGGCAACAGGCGGCGCGCAGCGTGGCGGAGTTCTCGCCGATGCCGCCCGTGAAGGCCACCGCGTCGAGGCCGCCCAGGGCGGCGGCGTAAGCGCCAATGGTCTTCTTCACCTGGTATACGAAGACCTGCAGCGCCTCGGCAGCGCGCGCGTTGCCCGCGGCGGCGGCCTGTTCCAGATCGCGCACATCGCCGCCTTCGATCCCCGAAAGACCGGCCAGCCCGCCGCCCTTGGCGAGTTGCTCGCGCACCTGCCCGCAGGTCCAGCCGTGGCGCTCCATCATGAAGAGCACGGCGAAGGCGTCAAGGTCGCCGTGCCGGGTAGCGTTCTCCAGGCCGGATTGCGGCGAGAAGCCCATGGTGGTGTCGATGGACCGGCCGCGGTCGATGGCGCACATCGACGAACTGCCGCCCAGGTGGCAGCTTACCAGGCGGGTCTGGCGGCCCAGCAGCGCGGCGCATCGCTCGGCCACGTACTGGTGCGAGGCGCCGTGGAATCCATACCTGCGCACGCCCTCCGCGAGCCACTCGGCGGGCACGCCGTAAAGACGCGCGCAGGCGGGCATGCCGGCGTGAAACTCCGGCTCGAAGGCGGCCACCAGCGGGATGCCTGGCAGTCTTTCCCGGAAGGCGCGGATAGCCGCCAGATAGATGGCATTGTGCGCCGGCGCGGCGGGCAGGAACTCTTCCAGGGCAAGCAGCACGTCATCGTCAATCGTCACCGTTCCGCAGTATCGCGGTCCGGCATGCACGGCCTTGAAGGCCACCGCGTCCACCGGAACGCCGCCGGTGCGGATCTGCTCGATGGCTTCGCCATAATCCCGCACGCGCTCGAAACGCCCGCGGCCGAGCACCTTCTCGGAGGGCATCTCCAGAATCTGGTACTTCAGCGACGTGGAGCCCAGATTCGGAACCAGGAGGTTCATTTGACGCCGTGATACTGAGCTCGTATGGAGGCCATGTTCTTAGTGGCGGTCGCCTGAAACGGGCTATTCACGACCGCGCACGCCTTGAAGAAAGTGTAGGCCTCCTGGACCTTCTCCATCTTGTAGTTGGCCACGCCCAGGTAAAAGAGCACTTCCGTTTTCACCGTGGGGTTCGCTTCGACCAGCGGCAGCGACTTACGCAGTTCCTCATCGGCCTGCGCCAGCTTCCCATCGTTGAGATCCTGTTCGCCGCTCATGGAATAGGCCAGCCCGAGAAAGGTGTTCTTGCGCTTGGTCCAGTCCGCGTCGGCGACGCCTTCGGGCTTGGGCTTGGAACTCATGGTTTCGATGAGCTTGGCGCTGTAGGCATGCACCTTCTCGCCGTCTTTCTTCTTAACGGCATCGACGGTGAGAACCAGCAGCATATCTTCGCTCGGATTGCCCGTAGCGGCGATCTGTTGCGCGAGGGCCACCGCCTTATCGTTGGCGCCGGACTTCTGATACGCGACGAACAGCGTGTCGATGGCTTTGGCATAATACTCGCTCTTGGCGTTGCGCTGCTGCAGGGCTTCCAGCAGCGCCACCTGCTTCTTGGGATCGGTGGTTCCGAGGGCCGACGCGTAGAGCGAGTACTCGGTGTAGGTGTTGACTTGGCGGGCGTAGTCCACGCGCGCCTTCCAGTTTTCGACCTCGTCGGCATCCGTCGGCTGAGGAGAGGCGACCACCTTCTGGGCCAGTTCGGCGGTCTTGCCCGACCATTTCAAGACTAGGTCGGGATCCTTCTTCAGCTCGGCCGCCTTGAGGGTCTGCTGGGCGTCCTCCACGCATTCCGGAGGCATGGCGGCCAGTTTGTCGCCCGCGGCCAGTGCCTTGTCGGCGTCGTTGGCCTTCACGTAGCCACTGAGCAGTTGCTCGTAAACCCACGGGGCGGCCTCGTGCTGCGGATACTGGGTGACGAACTGCTCTTGCAACGCAAGCTTCTTGGCGGCGTCTTCCTCCTGGCTGGCCTGTTGGAGCAGTTGACCCTCCGGTGTGGCGCTGTTGACTTCCGCGAGCTTGTGGCACTGTGCCCATCCGGGCGCGGCGGCAAGCGCAAGGGCAAAGAGGGTGGCGATGGTTTTCATGCTTATTCCTCGATCTGCGGAATGTTAACACAATTTAGGGTATTAGGTGCTTAGTGGAGGGCGGGCAATCTTGCCCGCAGCCGGCTTTCAGCCGGCTCTGGCCGCCCAAAGGGCGGCTGCGGCCAGGATTGGCCGCCCTCCAGCTTTTTGTGAGATGCTAAGAGAATGGCACGAGCGGCCGCGAAATACGTATTCGCCGCGCTGCTTGCGTTGCTCTCGACGCAGGCGGGCGTGCCCTCCGTTCGTGTTGTCACAGCCATCGAAATCGTCTGCCGCACCGAGGCCGAACAACAGACCCCACGCGAAGCCCCTCGCCCTCGGGCAGGCATACAAGTCCGCCAACCCGCCGCTACGTATCTGTCCCGTACCCGGCCCGAGCCGGACGCCGCCATCCTGTTCCAACGGCCGGCTCCCACGCCCTTTCTCTTCTCGTAGTCACAAACAAGGGCCAGCAAATAGGGAGAGGACCGTGTCTTTCAGAAACTTACTACGTCATTTGGGGCTCGTAGATCGCGAGTCCGAGGATCGACTGCGGGCCATTGCCCGCCGGCGGCAAGAGCTATCCGGGCTGCCTGACGATGGCCTCAAGTCTGCCGCGAGAGGTTTGCACCGGGACGCCGATGCGATTGAAACATTCGCGCTGGCGGCGGTAATCGCGGCTCGTGTGCTCGGGTTGCAGATGTTCGACGTGCAGATCCTGGGCGCGCTGGCACTGCAACGCGGCCAGATCGCGGAGATGCAGACTGGCGAGGGCAAGACGCTGGCGGCCGTGCCCGCCGCCATCTGGTACGCGCGCCAGGGCCGCGGCGTCCATGTGTTAACCGCCAACGATTATCTTGCGCGCCGCGACGCCGCGTGGATGCGCGGGATCTACGACTGGTTCGGGTTATCCGTCGGGCATATCTCGCAGGACATGCCGGCCGCCGCGCCGCATACGGGTGCGACGTGACCTATGCGACGGCCAACGAAGTCGGCTTCGACTACCTGCGGGACGGCTTGGCGCGCAACGCGGACGAACTGGTCCAGCGGCCGTTTGCATTTGCCGTCATCGATGAAGCCGACTCCATCCTGCTCGACGAGGCGCGCATCCCGCTGGTCATCGCGGGCGGAGTGGCCGAGGATTCCGCGCTGGCATACCGCGTCGATTCCATAGTCGCCGGGATGCAGCCGCACCTGCACTACTCGCTCGACGAGTTCGCGCGGAACGTGCAGTTGACCAACGCCGGCATTGAGCGCGTCGAAGCGTCCCTCGGCTGCGGAAGCCTGTTCGACGAACAAAATCTGCGCATTCTGACAGCGGCGCAGGACGCCCTCCATGCGCATGCGTTGCTGAGACGCGATGTGGATTACGTGGTCAAGAAAGGCTCGATCGAATTGGTGGACGAGTTCAAGGGCCGCATCGCCCAGAACCGGCGCTGGCCGGCCGGGCTGCATTCCGCCGTGGAGGCCAAGGAACGCGTGCGGCTGAAGACGCAGGGGCGCATCCTCGGTTCGATTACGGTGCAGAGCCTGGCCGGAATGTACGATCGAATCTGCGGCATGACGGGCACCGCGGCGACGCAAGCCGAAGAGTTCTGGAAAGTATACAAACTGCCAGTCAAAGCGATCCCGACGAATCGGCCGGTAATCCGGCAAGATCTCCCCGACGTGGTGTATGCGGACAAGCAAGCGCGAAACGAAGCGCTCGCGGAGGAAATTCGAAAGGTCCACGAGACAGGCCGGCCGATTCTGGTGGGAACGGCAAGCGTCGAGGAGTCGGAGGCATTGAGCTGCCGCCTGCAGATGGCCGGCATCGAGCATGCGGTCCTGAACGCCCGGAACGATGAGTCGGAAGCCGGGATTATCGCGCAGGCGGGCGCGCTCGGGGCGGTGACGGTTTCCACCAATATGGCAGGACGGGGCACCGACATTCTGCTGGGTGGGAATCCGCCAAGAGACCGCGACAAGGTGGTGGATCTCGGCGGTTTGTACGTCATTGGCACCACTCGTCACGAGGCCAAGCGGATTGACAACCAACTACGCGGCCGTGCGGGACGTCAGGGCGATCCGGGTACTTCCCGCTTCTTCGTCAGCCTGGACGACAACCTGCTAGTGCGCTTCGGGATTCGAGAGAACCCGGATATCGACAGCGTGCAGCGCACCGCGGAAGGCCAGAATCTCCAGATTCGGCAGACGCTCTGGAAATACGAGTGTACGGTTGAAGATCACCGCCGCGAGGTGTACAGCTTGCGCCGCGACATTCTGCTGTCGCCCGGCTGGAGTCTGGGTTCCATGCTGTCCGAAGAGCAGTATTCCGAACTCATCCAATCCGCCGGTGAGGACGCGCTCGAAACGGCCGGGCGGCAACTGGCCCTGGCTATCGTCGACGATCTATGGGCCGATTACCTGGCGAATGTCGCCGAATTAAGGGGCGGCCTGCATTGGGCTTCCTGGACCGGCGCCGACCCGCTGCATAAATTCCTGACCGGCGAGTGGGAGATTTACGATGATTTTCACGAGTGCCTGAAAGAGGAGATTGCCGAAGCGTTTCGGACCGCTGAGATCCGCAACGGCGCGATCCATTTCCGCGAGGCGGATCGCATGGAGCGCGGAGCGACCTGGACATACGTCACCACCGATCAGCCCTTCGGAACGCTGGCCGAACGGATCAAGAAAGGGATCCAGCGAAGACTTGCGAAAGCATAGGGAGAGGAAGGCATGCAGATCCATTTGCCGCATGTTCGCTTGAGCGTGCCGATGCTCCTCTCGCTTGCGGAGTGGTCGGTATTCTCGCTCTACTGGAGTGCTGCCGCGAAGAACTCTTCCCCGGCGAAATCCGCGGAGTCGCGGCAATCGCGGCGCGTACATGAGTTCCTGGTAAACCTCGCACTCTTGCTGGTTGTGTTCCCGTTTCCAGGGCTGTCAGGCCGAAGATTCCTGCCCGGCGAGCCTTACGTCGCTTGGGCCGGCCTTTGTATCCAGACGGCGTCCGGAGTGCTGGGCGTATGGGCGCGGCGGCATCTCGGTCCTATTGGAGCGGAGAGATCGCCATCAAGGTCGATCACCGCCTGATCCGGTCCGGTCCCTACCGATTCACGCGGCATCCTATCTACACCGCGATGCTGGGGATGTTTGCCGGCACGGCGGTTGTGTCCGGCCAACTGCACGCGGCTCTGGGGTTGGCGATGGCGGGTTTCGCATACTGGCGCAAGATCCGATTGGAGGAGGCCAACCTGAGGAAGGCCTTCGGTCCGGCGTACGATGCTTATCGGCGCGCAACGGGGTCGCTGGTTCCGAGGCTACTGTAAGGGGCCTGACGGCGCTACCTCTTCTTTGGGCTGCGGGTTTGCTGCATCGCCTTGGAGGGCGGCCAATCTTGGCCTGGGGTCCCCTCTGGGGACGCCTTTTTAGGCGGCCAGAGCCGGCTGAAAGCCGGCTGCGGGCAGAATTGCCCGCCCTCCAATTGCGAAGCCGGCTTCGATCCGTTCGATTCTGCGGAGTTTGACGAAAGCTCGCACGATCAGGATGCTCATGTGTACGGCACGCACGCTGTTGAGAACAGCGGACAGCATGGCCACGCCGTGTTCGGTGAAGGATTGGAGGTCACAATCTGCGACCTCCAATTGTCAAACTCCTGGCTGCTGAGTCGAAACATGAAGTCTTCAGGGAAGCGGCCGGGGTTGCGCCTTACGGCCTGATTCAGGGCTTTGGTGGGCACCTGGTAGATCTCGGCCAGGTCGCTCGCGAGCATAACCTTCTGGCTGCGAATCACATAGAATACGGCGCTCGATAAACGGCATCGGCGCCTGGATCTGGCCGGCGGAGACGTCTTTGGGCATTTGAGAAGATCGTGGCTTCAGGCCCGAAACTTCTCGCCGGAATAGTTCGACTTGTCCCAGTGCGCCCGCCAGCGCAAACACCAGCGGCGCATTCCAGTTGATGGACACCTCGTTGCTCGCGTAGGAAGCCATCTCATCCAAGATACATGTTGCCCGGAGGCCCATTGGACAACTTGCTCATGGCGGCATCCTGGCCTGGCGGGCCACGCCGTTCGATTGCCAGATGCAATCCGCGGAATTCACGCTGATGCGGGAGGGTGGTAGCTGGAGCGTTCCACAATCTGCCGGACGGTGCTCACCGAATCCTGCGCAACGGCGGCGGCCGCACCGGCGATTGATGCTCAGGCGTGTATAGCGATCCTGACCCTCCCTCGGTTGTTCCACCCCCGGCATCCGCCTTGAAGTACTTAAATACCGGCCAATCTGTTTGGTCCTCAGCTTTCAGCGTAAGCGACTTAGAATCAAACAGATTGGCCGGTATTTAACGACTTAACTGGTCCAATCTGTGCACGCGCCCCCAACA
>Ga0181536_10000214_pt1 | contig 67373 bp, 56 predicted proteins | sample PEATcosm2014_Bin_41_FD_121105 | JGI IMG/M metagenome (GOLD analysis project Ga0181536, IMG submission 121105) | Peatland microbial communities from MTU Mesocosm Facility, Houghton, MI, USA - PEATcosm2014_Bin17_60_metaG | ecosystem: Environmental > Terrestrial > Soil > Wetlands > Peat | place...
CACACTCGAGGAACGGGTTCAGGACCGGGTCCGAGTCCGACCGTGACGCCGCCGCCCGGTCGGCAGAGTCCACCTCGACGGCCAGGGCCAGCTGGCCGGTCACCTGCGTCTGCAGCGAGTCCAGCTGCTCCTCGGTGGCGTCGGCCTCGGAGAGATCGGTGGACGCTTGTTGCTGGTCGGACTGGTCCTGCAGCTGTCGTTGCTCGAGTGCTCCCTCGTCGGCCTGCAGGTCGCGTTGTGCGCCATGAACCTTGCCCAGTGTCGTGTCGATGTCCCCGACGACGATCTCGGCGTACTCACCGGCCGCTTCGACGGACTCCTCCTTGCCGGTGAACAGGGCCACATCCGGGCTCGAGATCTCGCCCCCCGCGTCCATGTAGGCGCCGATGGCCTGGTCATGGAGGACGGATGTCTGCCGGCTGATCTGCTGCTCGTCCTCGAGAACCTGCCGGGCCATCTGGGTGATGGCCGCGGTGTCGGCGGCGACGTTCTCGGATGCCAACGAGTACTGCTGTCGGTCGGTGTCGATCTCCAGCTGCTCTTGCACCAGCGTCTGCGAGATGGCCGTCGCCCGGGCCTCGAGGTCGGCGACCTGATCGGCCGCGACGGGTCGGGGGACGGGGACGATCATGACCACGCACACCACGACCGCCGACACGATGGCGACGGCGATGCGGGAACCGGAGCCGGAGCCGCGGTGCGAGGTCGCGGTTCGGAAAATGCTCGGCATGGACTGATCCCACTCCTGGTCAGCGGCCGTCGGCCGCCGTCCGCGGGGCGAACCCGGCCACGCCAACGGCGTTCGAGGCACAGCCGTGAAGTCGTCAGACGACGCCCATTTCTTGAATGGCCGAGCGGGCCGGGGCCGGCATCAGGGGGTTCGAACCGGGCCTCGGCGGCCACGGCCGTCGGTCGGCGACCTACCATGCGCGGGTGGGCGACGGGACCGAGGGATGTGGGTGGGGCGTCGGCTCGCCCGAAATGCGTGCCTACCACGACGAGGAGTGGGGTGTCCCGGTCCGTGACGACAACGCCCTCTACGAGCGCCTCGTCCTGGAGGGGGCACAGTCCGGGTTGAGCTGGGCTCTCATCCTGTCGAAGCGGTCCGGGTACCGGCGCCTGTTCTGCGGCTTCGACCCGGCCGTCGTGGCTCGCTTCGACGAGGACGACGTCGAGCGCCTGATGCTCGATGCCGGGATCGTGCGCAACCGGGCGAAGATCACCGCGGCGATCTCGAACGCTCGACTGGTCGAAACGATGCACGGTGCGGGGGAGTCGCTTTCGGAGTTGTTGTGGTCCTTCACCGACGGGAAGACGCACCACAACGCGTGGAGGGCGCTGGAAGAGCTCCCGGCCGTCACCCCCACATCGGCGGCGATGAGCACGGAGCTGCGCCGGCGGGGGTTTCGCTTCGTCGGACCCACCACCTGCTACGCCACGTTGCAGGCGGCGGGCATGGTGAACGACCACCTCGTCACGTGTCCGCGCTGGCGCGAGCTCGGGGGTGGATCGCACGACGGGCCTGAGCGCGCCGGCATGACCGAGTCGCCGGGTCCCGGCTCCTGATCGGGCGCCGTTCCGCCATGCACATCGGCATCACCGCGTTCTTGACCGACACGTCCATGGCGCCCGACGCGCTGGCCGTGGCTGTCGAAGCGCGCGGGTTCCACTCGCTGTACCTCCCCGAGCACACCCACCTCCCGGCGCGCATGGCCGAGCCACCGTCGCTCGTCGACGGGGTCCATCTCGACGACTACCGCCGCGGCCTCGATCCGCTCGTAGCCCTCGGAGCAGCGGCCTCGGTGACCACGCGTCTCTTGCTCGGGACGGGCGTGGCGCTGATCGCCCAGCACGATCCCGTGGTGCTGGCCAAGCAGGTGGCCACGTTGGACCACCTCTCGGGCGGGCGCTTCGTCCTCGGCATGGGATTCGGGTGGAACCGGGCCGAGGCCGAGGACCACGGCGTCACCTTCTCGGAGCGGCGCGCCATCGCCCGGGACAAGGCACTGTGCATGCAGGCACTGTGGGACGCCGCGGTCGAGACCCCCGAGTTCCACGGGCCGTATGTGGAACTCCTCCCGTGCTACGCGTGGCCCAAGCCCGTCCAGCAACCTCGCGTCCGAACCCTCATAGGCGGCGGCGCGGGCCCCCGGCTGTTCGCGGCGATCGCCGAGTACGCGGACGGGTGGATGCCCATTGGCGGCCGTGGCCTCGGCACCGCCGTGCCGGCGCTGCGAACGGCCATGGCCGACGCGGGGCGCGACCCCGACGCGCTGCACGTGGTGCCCTTCGGCACCGTGCCCGACGAGGGCAAGCTCGAGCATTTTGCCGCGTTGGGCGTCACCGAGGTGGTCTTGCGCGTCCCGTCGGGGCCAGCCGCGGACATGCTCAGGGTCCTCGACGCCTATCGGCGCTACGTGTCGGGTTGAGCCGGCGGGCACCGGCTCGCGGCCAGCGACTCAGGGCGCCAACCGGGCTGCAGCCGACCCCATGAGGTCGAGGAAGTTCTCGGCGTAGAACCGACGCCGCCCGTGCTCGTCGACGTCGGTCAGTGACGCCTCGAAACGCTCCAAGGGCCTGCGGCCCCCTTCGACGTGGGGGTAGTCGGAGGAGAACATGGCCACCTCGGGACCCGACTGGGCGATGATCCAGCCGACGTCCTCGGTCGGGTACGGGGTGAACCGGACCTGGCGCCGGACGTACTCGGTCGGCCGCAGCGACAGCGACCGGAGGCGATCCTCGTGGCGGCTGAAGGCGTCGAAGGCCGACTCCATCTGTCGGGTCCACGACGGCACCCAGATGGCTCCTTGCTCGATGACGCCGACGCGCAGGTCGGGGAAACGCTCGAGTACGCCGTCGAAGATCATGGTGGCCAGGGTCTGCGCCGGCGGCCCGGGGATGCCCATGTAGTCCACCGACCGGAAGTTCTCCTCGCCACCGTGGAAGTCGGGAGGCGGTGGCTTCCCCGTCTCGAAGTAGCGGGGGTCGATCAGGTCTCCGGTGCCGCCGACGTGGAAGACAATCGGGATGCCGGCTTCCTCGGCGACCGCCCACACGGGGTCGAGGGCGATGTGGCTCGGGGAGTGGCCCGGTGGGCAGCCCGATGCCACCAACAGCGCGGCGGCGCCCATGGCCACCGCCTCCTCGGCGGCCCGTCGCGACCGGTCGAAGTCGACGAGCGGCACGTAACACGTGGCCAGGAGGCGGCGGTCGACGGAGCAGAACTCGATCATCCCCCGGTTATGGGCGGTGGCCGTGCCGTAGGCCATGTCGAGGTCCCCGCCGTGCTCGGCGTCGCGCAGGCGGCGGTTGTGGAAGGTGTTGAACACGAGCTGGCTGGAGAATCCGAGCAGGTCGAGGGCGCGGGGACGGTCGGCGGCCACGAACGAACCCGTCGCCGCGAAGTTCTTGCGGGCCATGATCTGTGCCTCTTCGTCGCGCCGATACTCGGGCGAGGCGTGACGGGCCTCGAGACGCGCGAAGGTGGCCACCAGGTCGCGACGTTGATCCACGGGGTCTCCCGTCTGGCGCAGCTCGTTGCCCCCGGGATATTCGAGCAACGGGATCCGGTCGCGCAGGCCGGGATCGGCGTGGTCCCGGAGCCACGACGGCGTCTCCATCACATGGGCATCGGCGTCATGGACCAGCCGGCCCCTGTTGTAGGGCATCGTCCGCCCCCTTCCTGGGAAGGGACAGATCCTCGCGCGTCAGCTCGCTGCGGCGAAGATGGCGGCGTAGGCGGTGATGCCGGTGACGTAGTTCTCGGTTGCCGGCGACAGGCCGTTCTTCAAGACGGCGGACAGGCCGGCATAGTAGGCGCCCAGGGCGAGCTGCTCCTTCCCCCCGGTCTGTTGGAGCAAGTACCCCAGGTAGGCGGCGGCGAGCTCGATGTTCTGGGACGTGACCCGGGAGTCGAGCTTGGCCCCGTGGAGCAGGACGCTTTGGATGAATCCGGCGGTGGCGGGCTCGATCTGGCACAGGCCCACGGCCCCCGTCGGCGACACGACGTCGGCCTGCCAACCCGACTCCCACCAGCACATGGCCTCGAGCAGACTGGCAGGAACTCCCGCGGCTGCGGCCGCTTCCTTGAACACGGGAAGGAGAGCGAGGCGGTTGGGGTGTGCCAGCAAGGCCGCCGGGAGCGACACCGAACCGACGGCGCCGGCGGCTACCACCGGCAACGGGATGGTGTCGGAGGCCAGGGCCATCGTGGACACCGGGAGCCGCAGGACCGTCCCCGCGTCGACGTCGTTCGTGTTGGTGATGCCGTTGGCGCTGGCCAGAGCGGCCACCGTGGTGTCGTAGCGCGCCGCGATCGTCGTCAGGTCGTCACCGGTGCGCACGACGACGGTGTGTGGGGCTCCACTGGCGGTCGACGGAGCGGCCACCGGCGGCGGCGTGGGGCCCGGGAGCCGCAAGACGGCGCCGGCCTCGACGTCGTTGGTGTTGGTGATGGCGTTGGCGACGGCCAGTGCGGCCACGGTGACGTGGTTGCGCGCCGCGATCTCGGTCAGGTCCTCGCCGCGTCGCACCACGACCGTCCGCGGCGTTCCGTCGGTCACCGACACGACGGGGGCCACGATGGTTCCCGGGAGCCGCAAGACGGTGCCGGCGTCGACCCGGTTCGGGTCGGCGATCCCGTTGGCCGCGGCCAGTGCGGCCACCGTGGTGTGGTTGCTCGCCGCCACCATGCTCAGGTCCTGACCGAGCCGAATGGTGACCGTTGCCGGGGCTGCCGCGACGGGCACGCTGGACACCGACGCAAGGGTCAGCGTGGCCGTCGTCACCACCGCCAGCACGAAGACGGCTCGTCGAGCCGGGGTCGACCGGTTCGACGACGTCGTCAGCGTTCGTAACACCTGCACCACTGGCAACATGCGACTCATGTCGGCAGGCCGAAGTAGGGACTCGATGAGCCCCCGCACAATTCGCTCCCCACCCGGGGATCGCCTCGGAGCTGGGACCCTGGCCAGGCCGATCAACGCCCAGAGTGGTCGTCGGCTACAGCGATGTCAGCCAGTCGCGCACGATTCCCGCTACCAGTTGGTCCTTTGCGCGCAGTCCGTGGTCGCCGCCGTCGATCCAGACGCGGGTGACGGGGCCCGCGATGGCTTCGGTCGCCGCCTCGAGCTCGGCCGGAGCCCCGAAGGCGTCCTTGGTCCCCGACACGAACAGGCACGGCACGGCGATCGACGGGAAATGGTCGGTACGCAGCTTGTCGGGCTTCCCGGGCGGGTGGAGCGGGTAGCTCACGAGGACGAGGGCGGCGGCACCGAGCCCGTCGGCGACGGCCATCGAGCACATGCGCCCGCCCATCGAGCGCCCGCCCAGGGCGATGTGGTCGGGTGGGCACCCGAGCCCATCGGCCAGCCGACCAGCGGCGTTGACCACGCAGGCGACGAGCACCGGCGGCCGGTCCGGTGCTCGTCGCCCGGCCAGTCGGTAGGGGAAGTCGATCCGCTCGACGACCACGGCGTCCTCCGCCAGGGCGGCGTCGATGGCGACCAGCGCGGGTTGGTCGCGTCCCGCGCTGGCCCCGGGAGCGAGGACGAGCCCCGCCACCCGACGGCCCCAACGCCGGGCCCGCACCCGGCCCGTTGCCGCCCGGTCCGCGCCGGTGGGGCTCTTCGGGGCTCGAGCGGTCATGACGGGGCTGATCGTAGATGGGTCGCTCGGGCGTGGGCGGGGTCGCGCCGCTAACGTGCCGACGTGGGCCGGGCCGTGGACTTCCAGGGCGCAGGGGCCGTCGTCACCGGCGGGTCGAGTGGGATCGGCGCGGCCGTGGTCGCCCGGTTGCGCGCCGCGGGCGCCCGGGTGGTCGTCCTCGACGTGCAGGACACCGCCGCCCCGGTCGAGGCGGCGCTTCGCTGTGACGTGGCCGACGAGGAGCAGGTGGTCGCGGCCGTGGACCAGGCGCGCCAGCGGCTCGGTGGCATCGACGTGGCCGTGTTGAGCGCCGGCGTCGGCGGGTTCGGCTCCATCGTCGACATGGACACGGCCGAGTGGGACCGGGTGATCGGGGTCAACCTCCGCGGCACGTTCTTGTGCCTGCGCGAGATCGGCCGGGCCATGGTGGCCGGCGGCAGCGGTGGATCGATCGTGGCCGTCGGTTCGATCTCCGGGTTCCTGACCGAGCGGATGATGAGCCACTACAGCGTGTCGAAGGCCGGTGTGGCCCAGCTCGTCCGGGTGGCGGCCAGGGAACTCGGCCCGTTCGGCATCCGGGTCAATACCATCGCGCCGGGCGTCACCGACACGCCGTTGCTGGCGCCGACCGCGCTCGTGCCCGGGTATCAAGAGCGGGCCGCCGAGCGGACCGCGCTGGGCGGCCTGGGCACGCCCCACGCCGTGGCCGAGGCCGCTGTGGCGCTGTTGGGCCTGGCGTGGGTGACCGGGCAGGTGCTCAGTGCCGACGGCGGTGTCTCGCTGTGGAGCCCGATCGACCCGGCCGAGAGCTTCGGCGCTTGAGCGACTCGGTGGCGGGGCGCGTGCAGCCCTGGCGATCCGCCCCCGGTCCGGGCGGGCCGTGCAGACTGTCTCGATGCCTCCGGCCCCCCGAGACGAGCCTCCGGTAGCCCGAGACGAGCCCGAGACTGTCGTGTACACCGACGGGTCGTGTCTCGGGAACCCGGGCCCCGGTGGGTGGGCGTGGGCCGTTCCCGCCGGGCGCTATGCGAGTGGCGCCGAGCAGCCGACGACCAACCAGCGCATGGAGGTCATGGCCGTGGTGCGCGCCCTGCAGGCATTGCCCGGTCCCGTGCGGGTCATGAGCGATTCGGCCTACGTGGTCAATTGTTTTCGCGATCGGTGGTGGGAAGGTTGGCGCCGGCGCGGCTGGCGCAACAGTTCGGGCCAACCGGTCGCCAACCGTGACCTGTGGGAGCCGCTGCTCGCCCTGGTGCTCGACGGCGGCCGCTCGATCCGATTCGGCAAGGTGAAGGGGCATTCCGGCGACCCCATGAACGATTGGGTGGACACGCTGGCCGTCGATGCGGCCACGACCCAGCGAGGCACGAGCGGCGATCGCGCCCCGGCGCCGTGAGGGCCCGGTCCTAGGCCTGACGCGCCCGAGGTCGGTTTTGGCACCACCGGGGGGCCGCCCGTAGCATGCCCCACCATGGAACTGCACGGCACCTCCGCGATCATCACGGGCGGCGCATCGGGCCTCGGGGCGGGCACGGCGCGCACGCTCTCGGCCCTGGGAGTTCGCTGCACGCTTTTCGACCGCAACGAAGCAGGCGCCAAGGCGCTCGCCGACGAGCTCGGCACCAACTACGTCGGCGGCGACGTTACCGACCCCGACGACTGCCAACGAGCCGTCGACCAGGCCGCCGAGGGCGGGGCGCTCCGGATCGCCGTCAATTGCGCCGGCACGGGGTGGGTCGGCCGGGTCATCAACCGGGACAATTCCCCGCACGATCTCGGCGCGTTCAAATTCATCCAGGAGCTCAACATCGTCGGCACCTTCAACGTGATGACGCGGGCGGCCAGCGCCATGGCCGTGACCGATCCACTGGCCGACGGTGAGCGCGGGGTGATCGTGAATACGGCGTCGGTGGCCGCCTTCGACGGACAAGTCGGCCAACTCGCCTACTCGGCGTCCAAGGGTGCGGTCGTCGGCATGACCCTGCCGGCGGCGCGTGACCTGGCTCCGGTGGGCATCCGCGTCGTGACCATCGCCCCCGGTCTCTTCGACACGCCGCTGTTGGGCATGCTTCCCGAGGAACAGCGCGAGGCGTTGGGCCAATCGGTCCTCTTCCCGAAGAAGCTCGGCCAGCCCGAGCAGTACGGGGAGCTCGTCGCCCACATCGCGCAGAACGGGTATCTCAACGGTGAGGTCATTCGCCTCGACGGTGGCATCCGGATGCCCCCGAAGTAGGGGCTTGACGCCGGTGCGAGGATCCTCGTGAAGTATGTCGAGGTCCCCGGGGCCAAGGTCTCGGCGATCGGACTCGGGACGTGGCAGTTCGGGTCGTCGGAGTGGGGCTATGGCCGTGACTACGCCGATCGCCAGGCCGATGCGATCGTGGCCCGGGCGCTCGATCTGGGCGTGACCCTGATCGACACCGCCGAGGCCTACGGGTTCGGACGGTCCGAACGGATCGTCGGGCGCGCCCTGGGGGAACGGCGCGCCGAGGCGTTCGTCGCCACCAAGCTGTTCCCCATCTTCCCGGTCGGACCGATCGTGTCACAGCGGGCGCGCGCCAGTGCCAAGCGCCTGGGCGTCGACTGCATCGACCTCTACCAGATCCATCAGCCGAACCCGGTCGTCCCACTGGGCGCCACCATGCCCGCGTTCGCCCAGTTGATGGCCGAGGGTCTCGTACGCCACACGGGCGTGTCCAATTATTCGCTGGCCCGCTGGCAGGCGGCGGACCGAGCGCTGGGCAGCCCCGTGCTCTCGAACCAGGTCCGCTACAACCTGGTCGATCGCCGGCCCGAAGCGGAATTGCTGCCGTGGGCTCGCGACAACGGCCGCCTCGTCATCGCCTACAGCCCGCTGGCGCAGGGCCTGCTCTCGGCCCGCTACGACGCCGACCATCGCCCGACGGGCCTGGTGCGTCGGGCGTCGTCGGCGTTCCTGCCCGACAATCTGCGGCGGGCCGAGCCCCTCCTCGAGACGCTGCGGGAGGTGGCGGCGAGCCACGATGCGACGCCGGCGCAGGTGGCGCTGGCCTGGCTGGTGCGCCGTCCCAACGTCGTCGTCATCCCCGGTGCCAGTTCCGTCGCGCAGGTCGAGTCCAACGCGGCGGCGGCCGACCTCGAGCTCACCGACGCCGACGACGATGCCCTGAGCGACGCCTCGGACGCTTTTCGGCCCGCCTCGGGCCCGGCCGCGTGGTCTCGCCTCGCCCAGGACCAGGCCGGGGCGGCCATCGGCCACGCCGGCCGCCGGCTCTCGGCCCTGTGGGCGGGTCGGGGTCCCGGCCCTGGGGCCGGGCCCGAGGCCACCGCCAAGCCCACTGATCCCTCCTGAGGGCGAAGGCGCCCATGCCCTTTTGGACCGAGGACGAGGCCCGGGCCTACCTCCCCCGTCTGCACGTCCTCCTCGACGCGCTGCGACGCTCCACCGACCTGTCCAAGGTGGCGCGCACCAACGGGCATGCGAGCATGCCGGGGGCCAGGCCGTCGCCGTCCCCGGAGTCGCCCCATGCCGCGCCCGGCGCACCCGAGGCGCCCCGCGTCAGTGGGGCCGAAGCGCTCGAAGAGATCGAGGACCGGGGGATCGTGCTGCGCGACGTCGCCCGGGGCATCGTCGACTTTCCCTCGCTGCACCCGAGCGGGCGGGAGGTCCACCTGTGCTGGCGCCAGGGAGAGGACGACCTCGGTTTCTGGCACCTGCCCCAGGACGGGTTCGCCGGGCGCCGGCCGCTGCCGCTGCCCCCGGAGATCTAGGCGACGAGGCCGTTAGGCTGGCTGTCGAGTCCTTCACCGGGAGGTGATGTCTACGTCCGAGGGAACGGAGTTCGACGTTGTCGTCATCGGCGGCGGCCCAGGCGGCTACGCGGCCGCCCTCTACGGCGCGTCCGCGGGGCTGTCGGTCGCGGTGGTCGAGCGCGACAAGGTGGGTGGCACGTGCCTGCATCGGGGGTGTATCCCGGCCAAGGAGTTCCTGGAGACGGCGACGGTGGTGCGCACAGTGGCCGGCGCCAAGGAGTTCGGGGTCCACGCGGGCCAGCCGACCGTCGATTTTGCCGTGAGCCAGGGCCGCAAGCAGAAGGTGGTGGACCAGCTCCACAAGGGCCTGGCCGGTCTCATGAAGGGCCGTGGTATCGAGACCGTCGAGGGCGTCGGGACGCTGCAGGCCGACCGGCGGGTCCACGTCCGGCACGGCGACGGGCGCGAGATCGAGATCGTGGGCCACGACGTGATCCTGGCTGCCGGGTCGAGGCCGCGGACGATCCCCGGATTCGAGGTCGACGGCCGCTACGTCTTGACGTCGGACGAGGTCCTCGCCCTCGACACGCTGCCGGCGTCGGTGGCGGTCATCGGCGGTGGGGCGATCGGCTGTGAGTTCGCCTCCATGTTCTCCGACCTCGGCACCCAGGTCACGGTGCTCGAAGCCCTGCCTACCCTGCTACCGGGGTGCGACGACGACATCGTGGGCGTGGTGGCTCGGTCGTTTCGCAAGCGTGGCATCGCCGTGCACACCGGCGTCACGGTGCGCGGGCACACGCCCAACGGTTCGGGGACGACGGTCGAATTCGGTGAGGGCCAGTCGGTGGCGGTCGACGCCGTCGTGGTGTCGGTCGGTCGCCGGCCGTACAGCGAGGGGCTGGTCGTGGTCGGCGCCGACGTGGCGCTCGACGACCGGGGTTTCGTCGTCGTCGATGACTACATGCGCACATCGGCACCGGGGGTCTGGGCCGTGGGCGACCTCGTCGACACCCCCCAGCTGGCGCATGTCGGTTTTGCCGAGGCCATCGTGGCCATCAAGACCATCCTCGGGGAGGCGACGGTCCCGGTGGACTATTCCCGGGTGCCGTGGGCCGTGTACTGCCATCCCGAGGTGGCGTTCGTCGGATTGACCGAGGCGGCGGCTCGCGACCAGGGGTTCGACGTCGTCGTCCAGAAGGACCCATTCGGCGGCAATTCCCGGGCCCGGATCATGGGTGAGACCGAAGGGATGGTGAAAGTCGTGGCCGAACGCGATGCCGGCGGCCGCGCCGGGCGCATCCTCGGTGTCCACATGGCCGGACCGTGGGTCACCGAGCAGCTCGGCCAGGGCTACCTGGCCGTCAATTGGGAGGCCACCGTGGACGAGGTCGCGCATTTCGTGCAGCCCCACCCCACGTTGTCGGAGAGCTTCGGCGAAACGGTGCAAGCGCTGACCGGCAGGGGGTTGCACGTTGGCTGACGTGGTCATGCCGCAACTCGGCGAGACGGTGACCGAGGGAACGGTCACGAAATGGCTGAAGGCGGCGGGCGAGGCCGTGGCGCGCGACGAGCCGCTTTTCGAGGTCTCGACGGACAAAGTCGACTCCGAGGTCCCGTCCCCGGCCGAAGGGGTACTGGCCCGGATCCTCGTCCAAGAAGGTGAGACGGTCGACGTCGGCACCGTGCTGGCTGTCGTGTCCGATAATGCCTCGAGCGTCGCGGCCGCCCCCGTGGTCGCGGCCGCCCCCGTGGTCGCGGCCGCCCCCGTGGTCGCCGCCGCCCCCGTGGTCGCCGCCGCCCCCGTGGCCACGCCTCCGCCCGTCTCGGTGCCCGTGACGGTGCCACCGGCGATTCCGACACCGCCCCCTGCGGCACTGGCGCCACCTGCTCCGCCGTCTCCACCGGCGCCGGCTGGCGAGCCCGCGGCCGGCAACCGAGCGGAGCAGACGCGACCGATGTTGTCGCCGGTGGTCCGCAAGCTTCTGGACGAGAACGCCATCACCGCGTCCGAGGTGACCGGGACCGGCCTCGGCGGCCGGATCACCCGTGCCGATGTCCTGGCCGTGATCGACGGTCGACGGGCCGGCGGGGCCCCGGCGCCCACTTCGCCGACGGCGTCGGCTGCATCGGGCCCGCCGACGGCGTCGGCTGCATCGGGCCCGCCGACGGCGGCCTCGAGTGCCCCCGGCGTGACGCGGCCCACCGGGCCGCTCGGCGACGAGGTCGTCCCGTTCACCAACATCCGTCGGCGGACGGCCGAGCACATGGTCCGCTCCAAGGCCACGTCTCCCCACACCCTCGTCGTGAAGGAGACCGACTACGAACGCGTCGAACAGGTTCGCCGCGAGCACGGTGCTCGCTTTCGGGCGGAGGAGGGCTTCTCGCTCACCTACCTGCCGTTCGTGGCCCGGGCCACCGTCGAGGCGCTGCACGAGTGGCCCTACCTGAATGCCTCGGTGGGAGAGGACGTGCTGGTCGTCCATCACGAGATCAACGTCGGCGTCGCCGTCGACCTCGATCACTACGGCCTGATCGTGCCCGTGGTCCGGCGCGCCGAGGAGCTGACGCTGCGTGGCCTGGCCCGGCGGATCCACGAGCTTGCCGATCGCGCTCGGACCAAGAAGCTCAGCGCCGACGACATCGCCGGAGGGACGTTCTCGATCACCAACGCCGGCCCGTTCGGGACTTTCCTCACGGCGCCGATCATCAACCAGCCGCAGGTGGCGATCTTGTCGACCGACGGCGTGAAGCGCCGTCCGGTCGTGGTGACCACCGAGGACGGTTCCGAGGCGATCACCGTGCACTCTGTCGGGTTGCTGTGCCTGTCGTGGGACCACCGCGCCGTCGACGGGGCCTATGCCGCGGCGTTCGTGGCCCGGATCGCCGACATCTTGGCGACCCACGACTGGGCCGCCGAGCTCTGAGCCGGCGTCGCGACGTGCTGCGAGTCCGCTGGCTCGGCCGGGTTCCCTACGAGGAAGCGCACGCGCTCCAGCGCGCACTGCACGGGCGCGCCGGAGAGGAGTACCTGCTGCTCGTCGAGCACCCCCACGTCTTCACCCTCGGCGTGCACGCCGATCCGGCCCACGTCCTCGTCGACCCGGCATCGGTGGGAGCCGTGGCGTTGCGCACCGATCGTGGCGGGGACGTCACCTACCACGGGCCCGGGCAGCTCGTGGCCTACCCGATCGTCGACGTTCCCATGGCGCCCGGTGCCGTACCCGGCCATGTCCATGGTGTCGAACAGGTGGTTATCGACACGCTGGCCGACCTCGGCGTGGGCGCAGGGCGGTTGGCCGGGTATCCGGGGGTGTGGGTGGGCGCCGAGGGACCGCTCCCACGCAAGATCTGTGCCGTCGGCGTGCGGGTCAGCCGCGGACGGGCCATGCACGGACTCGCCCTCAACGTCGATCCCGACCTGGCCTGGTTCGATCGCATCGTGCCCTGCGGGATCGAAGGTAAGGCGGTCACGTCGCTCGCCGCGGAGAGGGTGAAGGTGCCGATGCGCCAGGTGGCCGACCTCCTCGCCGCCCACGGGGCTCGCCGGTGGGCGGGTACCGGGGGAGTCGAGCGCCAAGACGTCGTCTGGCCCGGGCCCGACGCCTCCGCGGCCGCCGGCGGGCCCGAGGCCCGGACGCGCCCGGACCTGCGGGCGGGCACCAGGCCCGGGGAGCGACTGCGCCTCCGGTTGCGCCAGGCCGGGGTCGACCCCGACGACGGCCTGGCCATCTCGGCGCGCAAACCCGCGCACCTTCGGGCCCGGGCGCACATGGGGCCCGAGTTCCTCGACCTCCGCCGGACGATGCGCCGGCTGGACCTGGTGACGGTGTGCGAGGAAGCGGGCTGTCCCAATATCTTCGAGTGCTGGGCCGACGGCACCGCCACCTTCATGATCAACGGCGAGCGCTGCACCCGGGCGTGCGGGTTCTGCCTGGTCGACACGCGGCACCCGCTCGCACTCGACCCCGACGAGCCCGAGCACGTGGCCGACGCGGTGAAGCGGCTGGGCCTGTCGCACGCTGTCGTCACGGCGGTGGCCCGCGACGACCTCGCCGACGGAGGTGCCGGGGCATTCGCGGCCACCGTCGAGGCCATTCGTCGACGGACGCCGGCCGTGGGCGTGGAGCTCCTCATCCCCGATTGCAAGGGGGACGACGCCGCCCTGGCGCGCCTGTTCGGTGCCCGGCCCGACGTGCTTAACCACAACCTGGAGACGGTGGCCCGGCTCCAGCGGGCGGTTCGACCCTCCGCCGGCTACGCCCGGAGCCTCGCCGTCCTGGCCCGGGCCAAGGAAGCGGGCTTGGTGACCAAGTCGGGGCTCATCCTCGGCATGGGCGAAACCGACGAGGAGGTCCGGGGTGCGCTGGTTGATCTGCGTGCCGTGGGCGTGGACATTGTGACGATGGGTCAGTACCTCCGACCGAGCGCGGCGCACCTGCCGGTGGCCCGCTGGTTGGCGCCCGAGGCGTTCGACCGGCTGCGGCGATTCGGCGAGGATCTCGGCTTCGCCCATGTCCAGGCGTCGCCGCTCACGCGTTCGAGCTACCACGCCCGGGACGCAGCCGCGGCGGCGGCCCCGTCGACGGTCGTGACGGTACCGGCATGAGCTCGTCGACGCGCCATGACCGCATGGAGCGCGTCCGCGCCCGGATGGAGGCCATGGGCGTCGACGTCGTGCTGCTCTCGCTGGGCGCGGACCTGCCCTGGCTGACGGGCTACCGGGCCATGGCCCTCGAACGCCTGACACTGCTCGTGGTGACGCGCCAGGACGACGCCGTATTGCTCGTGCCCGAGCTCGAAGCCCCGCGGGTCCCCGATCCCGCCGGGGCGTTCACGGTCCGGTCGTGGTCTGAGGCCGAGGACCCCTTCGACCTGGCGGCCGCGTTGGTCGCCGCCGGAGGCGGGGCGTGGCCCGGAGCGACGCTGGCCGTCTCGGACCGGGCCTGGGCCGGCGCGCTGCTGGCGCTCCAACAGCGGCTCCCCCGGTCGCGGTGGGTGGCGTCGTCGGCGGTCGTCTCCCCGTTGCGGGCCGTGAAGGACCTGGCCGAGATCGCCGTGCTCCGGGCTGCCGCCCAGGCGGCGGACCGGGTGGCCGCCGCGCTGCAAGGGGGGGCGATCGCCCTCGTCGGCCGCCGCGAGAAGGACGTGTCGACCGAGATCGGCGCGCGCCTGCTCGCCGAGGGCCACGATCGCGTGAACTTCGCCATCGTGGGCAGTGGGCCCAACGGCGCCAGCCCCCACCACGAGCCCGGGGCGCGCCGCATCGGCGCCGGGGAGGTCGTGGTGTGCGACTTCGGCGGTGAGCTCGCCATCGACGGCGGGCCGGGCTATTGCTCGGACATCACCCGCACGATTGTCACCGGCGAACCGGGGCCCGAGGTCCGCGACCGCTACGCCGTGCTGCTCGCCGCCCAGCAGGCGGGCGTGGTCGCGGCGCGCGCCGGGGTGACCGCCGAGGAGGTGGACGCCGCCGCCCGCGCCGTCATCGTCGACGCCGGGCTCGGCGAGCGGTTCATCCACCGCACCGGGCACGGGATCGGGATCGAGGAGCACGAGGACCCCTATCTGGTCGCCGGCAACGAGACGCGCCTCGAGGTCGGACACGTATTCTCGGTCGAGCCCGGGATCTATCTGCCCGGCCGCTTCGGCATGCGCCTCGAGGACATCGTGGCGGTGGGGGCCGACGGGCCCGAGGCGCTCAACACCGCCGACCACTCGCTGGTCGTCGTCGAGGCGTAGGAGCAGGCCCCCGTGGACTTCGGGCTCGACGGTCGGGTGGCGCTGGTCACCGCCTCCTCACGGGGGCTGGGGCGCGCCTCGGCCGATGCGCTCGCCGCCGAGGGGGCGAAGGTGGTGGTGACGGGTCGGGGGGAGCAGTCCTTGCGCGAGGCCGAAGCCGAGTTGCGCCGTGGGGGCGCCGAGGTGCTCGCCGTCCGCGCCGACATGGCCGACGCCGCCTCCCCCGAGGCCTTGGTGCGCGCCGCCGTGGAATATTTCGGTCGTCTCGACGTCGTCGTGGCCAACGCCGGCGGCCCGCCGCCCGGCGGCGCGCTCGACGTGTCCGACGAGGCCCTGCGCGCCGCCATGGAGTCGAACTTCTTGGCGTCGGTGCGCCTGGCCCGAGCCGCCATCCCGCACATGCGCGAGCGTCACTGGGGACGGGTGTGCTGCATCAGCTCCTACACCATCGTGCAGGCGGCGCCGGTCCTGGCCCTGTCCAATACGGCCCGCAGTGCGTTGTGGGCGTGGGTCAAGACGGCGGCCCACGACCTGGCCGCCGAAGGGGCCGCCATCACCGTCAACGTGGTGTGCCCGGGCCTCCACGCCACCGAGCGGATGCAGGCGCTCGGTGGCAGCGGCGGCGCCCCCATGGGCGATCCGGCCGACTTCGGTCGGGTGGTGGCTTTCTTGTGCTCCGAGCCCGCCCGATTCGTGAGTGGTGCGGCCATCGTGGTGGACGGGGCCTCGACCCTGGCCCTGTAGCCGAGGCCGAGGACTCGATCAGGCCACGAAGTACTTGGCCCGCGGGTGATGGCACACGATGGCCACGGTCGTCTGCTCGGGATGGAGCTGGAATCCTTCGCTGACGGTCACCCCCACGGCGTCGCCGTGGACGAGCTCGACCGCCTTGGCGTTGTCCTCCAGGTTCGGGCATGCCGGGTACCCCCACGAGTACCGCCCTCCCCGGTACTGCTGGCGGAACAGGCCGATGAGGGTCGGGCCGTCATCGGCGGCGAATCCCCACTCCTCGCGGATGCGCCGATGCCAGTACTCGGCCAGGGCCTCGGCCATCTCCACCCCGAGGCCGTGGAGGTGGAGGTATTCGCTGTAGCGGTCCTCGCGAAAGAGCCGCGCCGTCTCCTCGGAGATCGCGGATCCCATGGTGGCCAGCATGAAGGCCGCGTAATCGATCTCACCCGACTCGAGTGGTCGGAAGAAGTCGGCGATGCAGAGCCAGGGTTCCTTCTTCTGACGCGGGAAGGTGAATCGCGCCAGCTCCGAGCGGCGCTCGACGTCGCTCCAGATCACGAGGTCGTCGCCCTCGGCGTTGGCGGCGAAGTACCCGTAGGCAACCTGCGGCACGAGGAGATCCTTGGCCTTGGCCTTGTCCAGCTCGGCGCGCAGCACCGCGCTGACGCGCTCTTTGAACTCGGCGTCGTCCTCGCCGCCTTCGGGCCGGTATCCCCATTGGTTTCGAAACAGCGCCGTCTTGTTCAGGTAGGACACTAGGTCGTCGATGGCGATGCCCTTGGCCACCCGAGGCCCGAGGAACGGCGGCACGAAGACGGGGTTGTCGCTCTCGACCTCGGGCGAGCGGGCCGGGACCCCGGTCACCGGGCCGTCGGACCCCCCGGCCCGACTCTGGCGCGGTGGGAGGTTGCGCCCGCCGAGGGTGCGACCGAAGTCGGGGTCGTCGTCGGCACCTTTGCGCAGCTCCATGAGCCGGTCCATGGTCCGCAGCCCTTCGAAGGCGTCCTTCCCGTAGAACAGACGCCCCTCGTACACCTGGCGGAGGTCGCGCTCGACGTAGGTCCGCGTCAGCGCGGCACCGCCGAGGATCACGGGAATGTCGGCCAGCCCCCGGGCGTTCATCTCCTCGAGGTTCTCGCGCATGATGAGGGTCGACTTCACGAGCAGGCCGCTCATCCCGAGCGCGTGGGCGCCGCTCGTCTCGGCGGCCTGGATCATCTCCGCGATGCCGATCTTGATCCCGAGGTTCACCACCTCGTAGCCGTTGTTGGTCAAGATGATGTCGACCAGGTTCTTGCCGATGTCGTGGACGTCGCCTTTGACGGTGGCCAAGACGATGGTCCCCTTGCCTCCCTGGTCGGCCTTCTCCATCCGCGGCTCGAGGTAGGCCACGGCCGCCTTCATCGTCTCGGCTGACTGCAAGACGAACGGCAGCTGCATCTCACCGGAGGCGAACAGCTCGCCGACCGTCTTCATCCCGGCCAGCAGGATGTCGTTGACGATGGTCAGGGGCGCGTGCCCGGAATCGAGGGCCGCCTCGAGGTCGTCCTCGAGCCCGAGGCGGTCCCCGTCGACGATGCGCTGTTCGAGCCGTCGCTCGAGGGACCACCCCGAGCGATCCTCGCCGGCGAGCACTCCGGCCGAGACGCCCTCGAACAGGGACAGGAGCTCGGTGAGCGGGTCGTATCCCGGGCGGCGACGGTCGTAGACGAGGTCCAGGCAGACCTCCCGGGCCCGCTCGTCGATCTTCGACAACGGCAAGATGCGCGCCGCGTGGACGATGGCCGCGTCGAGCCCGGCTTCCACGCACTCGTGGAGGAACATCGAGTTGAGGACGTGGCGGGCGGCGGGGGTGAGGCCGAACGACACGTTGGACAGGCCGACGATGGTGTGGACGCCGGGAAGCTCGGCTTTGATCTGCCGTATGCCCTCCAACGTCTCGATGCCGTCACGGCGGCTTTCCTCCATGCCCGTCGACAGGGGGAGCACCAGCGGGTCGAAGATGAGGTCGGACGGCTCGAGACCGTAGCGGCCCACCGCGATGTCGTGGATGGCCGTCGCGGCGCGCAGCTTCCACTCGGCCGTGCGGGCCTGACCCTCGGTGTCGATGCAGGTACAGACCACGGCCGCGCCGTGCTCTCGGGCCAGCGTGAGAAACGTGTCGAGGCGTCCGCCGGGCTCGTCGCCTTCTTCGAGGTTCACCGAGTTGAGGACCGAGCGCCCCCCGAGCCACTCAAGGGCGGTCCGTACCACCGGCGCCTCTGTCGAGTCGACCATGATCGGCACGCTCGACTGGGTGGCGAACCGGCTGGCCACCTCGCCCATATCGGCGACGCCGTCGGCGCCGGTGAAGTCGACGCAGACGTCGAGGATATGCGCGCCCTCTTTGATCTGATCTCGGGCCATGGCCACCGTCGTGTCCCAGTCGCCGGCGAGCATGGCCTCGCGAAAGCGCTTGGAGCCGTTGGCGTTGGTGCGCTCGCCCACGACGAGGAAGGAGGTGTCCTGGCGCAGGGCCGTGGCGCTGTAGATCGAGGCCACCGACGGCTCGAACTCCGGGGAACGGACGGCCGGGGTCAGCCCCCGGCAGCGCTCGGCCACCGCCTGCAGGTGGGCGGGGGTCGTGCCGCAGCATCCCCCGACCACCTGGACGCCGAATTCGGTGATGAAGCGCTCGAGATGGTCGGCGAGCTGCTCGGGGGTGAGGTCGTAGTGCATCTTGCCGTCGACCACCGAGGGGAGCCCGGCGTTGGGCTGGATGGCGATCGGGACGCGCGCGTGCTGCGACAGGTAGCGAACGGCCTCGCCCATCTCGACCGGACCGGTGGCGCAGTTGAGCCCCACGAGGTCGGGGTGCATCGCGTCGAGGGCGCTGAGCGCGGCGGCGATCTCCGTACCGGGCAACATGCGACCCGTGAGCTCGATGGTGACCTGGACCTGCAGGGGAACGCGACGCCCCACCGCCACCATCGCCCGCTTGCTGGCATTGAGCGCGGCCTTGGCCTGGAGCAGGTCGTAGACGGTCTCGACGAGGAGCAGGTCCACCCCGCCGCGCACCAGCGCCTCGGCCTGTTCCTGGTAGGCGTCGCGCAGTTCGGCATAGGGGATCTGGCCGAGCGTGGGGAAGCGGATCCCTGGGCCGATGCTGCCCGCCACCCATCTCGGGCGTTGCGCAGTGGCGAATTCGTCGGCCGCCTCCCTGGCCAGTGCGGCGGCCGCGATGTTCAGCTCCTCGACCCGTTCGGACAACCCGTACTCGGCCAGGACGACCGAGAACCCGCCGAAGGTATCGGTCTCCACGACGTCGGAGCCGGCCTCGAGAAAGGCGCGGTGGACGGAGGCGACGGCATCGGGCCGGGAGACGACGAGGACCTCGTTGCACCCTTCGAGGGCTTCCCCGCCGAAGTCCTCGGCGGACAGGTCGAGCAGCTGCAGGCTGGTGCCCATGGCCCCGTCGAAGACGACGACGCGCTCGGACACCGCCTCCAGGTAGGCCGCGCCGCGCTCGTCGAGGCGGAGTGCCTCGAAGGCCAACACGGGGGAGTGCTCGACGGACATCTTCCCGCCAAGGGTACTGCCCGCCCCGTGCATCGCCGGCCACCTGGCGTTATGTCCCCGATAGCATGCGACGTCGTGGCCCGTATCTACACGCGCAAGGGGGACGACGGCACCACCGGGCTCCTGTTCGGCGGCCGGGTCCCGAAGTCCTCGCCGGCCATCGAGGCCAACGGTGCCGTCGACGAGGCCCAGGCCGTCATGGGCCTCGCCCGTGCCGAAGCGGGGCGCGCCAGCGAGCTCGACCCCTTGCTCGTCGCGCTGGAGCGAGATCTTTGGGTGCTCATGGCCGAGGTGGCCACGGCACCGGGCAACCGCAGCAAGCTGGTGGCCGGAACGACCCTGGTCACCTCGTCGATGGTCGACGCGCTCGAAGGCCACATCGACCGGGTCACCGAGCGCGCCGCGTTGCCGACCGAGTTCGTGGTCCCGGGGGAGAACCGGGTGTCCGCGCTGCTCGACGTCGCCCGCACGGTGGTCCGGCGCGCCGAACGGCTGGTCGCCGGCGCGCCGCCGTCACCGGACTCGCTGGCCGGCCCCTACCTCAACCGCCTCTCCGACTTGTTGTGGGCCCTGGCGCGCTGGCAGGAATCTGAGTACCTGACCGCTCGAGACCCGGCTCTTGGGTCCCCCCGGGACGCGACACGGCGTCCGGCGTACGACCCGACGACGATTGACGAGGAGCATCGATGACGACTTCCCCGAGGGTGGCCACCGTGGCGGCGAACGGATCGGACGCCCCGAGCGTCGTCGCTGCCGCCGAGCTACCGATCGCGGCCATCGGCGTGCCCGTCGTGCGCGTCGGCGGGGAGCCGACCTTGTCGCCGGGGGTCTCGGGTTTCACGGCGCTCGACGGCGTCGCCCATCTCGGCCTCGACGCGACCCTCGTCCAGCGCCAGGGGTTCACCGGCAAGCAGTCGGAGTCGCTCGTCGTGCAGTCCGCGACGGCCCAAGCGCCGGCCGTCGTGTTCGTCGGGTGCGGGGACGAGGAGTCGCTCGACGCCGAGGCCCTGCGCAGTGCCGCTGCCGCCCTGGTGCGGGGCGCGGGACGGACGGGGGCAGCGGTGTTCGTGCTCCCGGCGCAGCTCGCCGAGGCGGCCGCCGCCGGCACCGAGGCGGCGATGGCGCATCGACGCGGTGGGCAGGCCGTGGCCGAGGGGGCCGCCCTGGCGGGATACCGCTACATCGCCCACAAGTCCGACGATCCCGGTGGCCGGGTCGAGCGGGTGGTCGTCGCCGGCGTCGGCGTCGACGTCGACGCCCTGGCCGAGGGTGTGCGTCGCGGCGCGTCGGTGGCTCGAGCGGTGTGTTGGGCCCGGGACCTGGTGAACGAGCCACCGAGCTCGATGACGCCGACCATCCTCGCCCGCTTGGCCGACGAGCAGATGACCGACCGCCGCGGCGTCAGCCTCGAGATCTGGGACGAGGAGCGGATCTCGGCCGAGCGCCTCGGCGGGCTCCTCGGTGTGGCCCGAGGCTCGGCCGAGCCGCCTCGCCTGCTCGTCGCCCGCTACGAGCCGCCCGACGCCTCCGAGCCCATTGCTCACGTGGTCCTGGTGGGCAAGGGCATCACCTTCGACTCGGGCGGACTGTCGCTCAAGTCGGCCGACGGCATGGTCACCATGAAGACGGACATGAGCGGTGCGGCCGCCGTGCTGGCCACGGTGTCGGCCTGTGACGACCTCGGCGTCGGAGTCCGGGTCACGGCCATCGCACCCGCCACCGAGAACATGCCCGGGGGCCGGGCCACCAAGCCCGGCGACGTCTTGACCATTCGCAACGGCAAGACCGTCGAGATCCTCAACACCGACGCCGAGGGACGTCTGGTCCTGGCCGACGGGCTGACGCTGGCCTCGGAGATGGCGCCGGATGCCATCGTCGACCTGGCCACGCTCACCGGCGCCTGCGTCGTGGCCCTCGGTGACTCCATCGCCGCCGTGCTCGGCAACGACCAGGCCTTGGTCGCCGCCGTGCGCGAAGCCTCCGATCGTGCCGGGGAACCCACCTGGCCGCTGCCCCTGCCGTCCCGGTACGCCAGTCACATCGACTCGGACGTCGCCGACATGAAGAACACGGGCAAGGCCGGCCAGGCCGGTGCCATCTCGGCCGCGCTGCTGCTCGAGCGGTTCGTCGACGGCGTGCCCTGGGCCCATCTCGACATCGCCGGTCCCGCTCGCAGTGACGAGGATGCCGGCGTGCTCACCAAGGGCGGGACCGGGTTCGGTGTGCGGACCCTGCTCGAGCTGCTCGAGAACTACGGGGACGTCGCCGGAGCCTGATGAGCCGGGGCCTGGCCGGAATGGTCGGTCACCCGGCTCGGGTGTAACAGCCGGGAGTCGCGTTCGGCCAGGTCGGCCCAGCGGGCGTCGGCCACCCGGGCCAGGGCGGCCAGGCGCAGCCGGTGATATCGCCCCAGCGCACCGGTGGGGCTTCCCACCAGGAGCACGAGGTCCCAGGCGGACAGGTCGACCCAGGCGACGTCGGCCCGGTCCCCGGGTTCGCCGTCGCCACGCCGCCCGCCGTCGTCGGCGTCGTCGGAGTCGGTTCCCGCCGCGGCCAGGCGGGCCGACTCGACGTAGGTGGCGAGCCAGTGGGCCGCCGGCGGCCGGCCGGCGCTGGCCATGACCGACCGTGCTTCGGAGTCGAGCACCGCCGCCCACGCGGCGTCGAGTTCTTTGCGCGTGCGCGAGGCGAGCGCGTGCAGCGCCCCTTGCGGTGAGCGCTCGCGCAGCATGGCCACCGCCGTGTCGTAGGCATCGAGGCGCCCGTCACGGTAGCCGTCGGGCAACGGACGGAGGGCGCCGATGGCGATCCCGTCCACTTCCGAGATCTCCGAGAGCAGGAGGGGGAGATGGCCCTCGTCATCCAGCTCGATGACGAACTCGTCGACGGCTCGGCCGTGTCCTCTTCCGACGATGTCGACGGCGATCACATCGGCGCGTACCGCTCCGATCCGACTGGCCACGGCTCCGAGGGCGCCGGGTCGGTCGGGAAGGTCGACGCGCAGCAGATAGGTGGCCACGTTCACAGGGTAGGACGCCGACGTGAACGGCGTGTTTCGGGTGAGCGACGCCGGCGTTACGTCGGTCGACGCGGGAGCCCCCAAGCCCACCCGGCCGCTTCGTGCGCCAGTGCCGGGTGGACATGCCAACGGACGAGCTGGCGCTCTGCCCGGTCGCGATCGCTTTCGAGCTCCCGGAGCCCGAGGGCGAGGCGTCGCGCCCGGGTCCGGTGCTCCTCGAGCGACGGCGTCCGCAGTTGGGCTGCGGTCCAGCGCCGGTGGTGTTCTTGCAGCGACGGCGACAGGCGCAGAAGGTGACGCCGGGGGAGCGGGGGGATGTGGCGGCGTACGGCGAGGGCGGGGCCGGCTCCGGGTTTGGCCACCTCGAAGGTCACGCATCGTCCGATGGCCCGCTGGAAGGGGGAGTGGCGGCCCTTGCGCCCCCCGAGCCCGAGGGCGCGGGCGGCTTCGTCGACGTCGAGGTCGAAGCCCCCGGGGTCGGCATCGAACGCGGCGGCGATTCGACGAAGAAGCCACGTGCTCGTCGGCCCGAGGACCGACAGCCAGAAGCGCTCGACATACCACGAGCGCGGGTCGTACCCCAGGGTGTCGATGACCGGATCCGGCCAGGGGAGCACGCGGATCGTCGCCACGTCGGCGTCGAACCCGGCGCCGAGGCGGCGGTCGCCGACCGGCGGGCGGTGTCGGGCGTCGGGAACAGCGGGCAGAGGGGGGCGGGACATGTCGAGCTCCGTTCGGTCGCCGATCCGCAGCAGATGGGACGATGCGCAGGATCTCCTTTCGTCCTTGCCGGGGACCTCGCCGGGCGCATGGTCGGGCGCATCGCCGAAACACGGGGCACCGGATCGCGAACCGGCCCGCGGCTCCGGATCAGGGCCGGGGTGGGCGTGCGGCGGCCGTCACCTCACCATCGCCCGCGGTGGACCATGGCCTGGCGCGGACGGCGCGACCGGGTGAGCGAGCTCGACGGCGGGTCGTCGCCGCCGGGCTCACCGATGAGGACGGCGCCCGCGTATCTGCGGCCCGGCGGCACGCCCAGTGCGTCGCACAGCGCCGTCTCTCCGCGGAAGTTCCCGAGGAAGCAGGCGCCGAGGCCGGCGTCGACGGCACCGAGGAGCAGCGCCATCACGGCTGCTCCGATGTCCAGGAACCAATACGGGACGGGCCATCCCTCGGTGCCCTCGCCCAGCGCGGCACCGTCGGCCAGCGCGGGACCTGCGCCGGTCTTGTCCTTCTCGGCGTATCGCCGCGGGTAGGCCTCGGGGTCGGCGAAGAAGGTCACGATCGCGGGCGCGGCCGACAAGCCGGGCCAGCGACGGGCCCGGGCGCGCCAGCCCTCGGTCGTCGTGCACTGCCAGAAGACCGCGGTCTGTTCGGGACCCTCGAGGACCACCGCGTCCCAGCCGCCGGTGTTGCCGGCGGTCGGGGCGGTCGTCGAGCGCGCCACCACGGCGTCGAGCAGGTCTGGATCGACCCGCCGTCCCGAGAAGCTGCGGACCATGCGGCGGCGGCGGACGGCTTCGGAGAGCTCCACGCGCAGGACGCTACCGGCCAGGTCGTCGGGGACGGGAATGCCGACTTGCCTGGTAAGGTTTAGGTGGTCATGAGGGCGCCGGGACCGCCGGGCCCGTGGACGTTGGCGCGGCGGCAGGCCGCACCCGGAGGGGTGGATTCCGTGGCGAGCCCGAAAGACCTGCTCAACGAGGCCCGGTCCGGCGTCCGGGAAGTGGCCGCCGACGACGTCGAGCCGCGCCTCGGCGAGGTCGTGCTCCTCGACGTGCGCGAGGCGGACGAGTACGAGCAGGGAGCGATCCCCGGGGCTGTCCACGTTCCGCGCGGCATGCTCGAGTTCTCGGTCGAGGGCCGCATCCCGGACAAGACGGTGCCCGTGGTCGTCTATTGCGCCGGTGGCGTGCGTTCGGTGTTCGCGGCCAGGACGCTGACCGACCTCGGCTACGGCGACGTCGTGTCGCTCGTGGGCGGGTTCAACCGGTGGAAGGACCAGGGGCGACCGTGGCGCACTCCGCAGGCGCTCACCCCCGATCAGCGCAACCGTTACCAGCGCCACCTCCTGCTCCCCGAGGTGGCCGACGACGGCCAGTTGAAGCTGCTCGGCTCGAAGGTCCTCCTGCTCGGCGCCGGCGGCCTCGGCTCGCCTGCTGCGCTCTACCTGGCCGCGGCCGGTGTCGGGACGATCGGGATCATCGACATGGACGTGGTCGACGCGTCGAACCTCCAGCGCCAGATCCTGCACTCGATGGACCGGATCGGGGAGCGCAAGGTGGACTCGGCCAAGAAGACCCTGACCGCGTTGAACCCCGACGTCGACGTCGTCACCTACGACGTGCGCCTCGGTGCCGACAACGTCCTCGACGTCATCGACGGCTACGACCTGATCGTCGACGGCACCGACAATTTCCCCACCCGGTACCTGGTGAACGACGCCTCGCTCGTCAAGCGCATCCCGGTCGTGCACGGCTCGATCTTCCGGTTCGAGGGTCAGGTCACCGTGTTCGACCCCTACAACGGCCCGTGTTACCGCTGCATGATCCCCGAGCCCCCGCCGGCCGAGCTCGCGCCCTCGTGCGCGGAAGCGGGGGTGCTGGGCGTGCTGCCCGGGATCGTGGGCTCGATCCAGGCCGTCGAGGCCATCAAGATGCTGCTCGGGCTCGGGGAGACGTTGGTGGGCCGGCTCCTGGCCTACGACGCCCTGGAACAGTCCTTCCGCACCTTCAAGGTGCGCCGGGACCCGGCGTGCCCGGCGTGCGGGCCCGATGCCGCTGCGATCGTCATTGCCGAGTACGACGAGTACTGCCTGCCGCACGCGCTTCGCCCCCCCGCCTAGTTCCCTCTCGTCCACTCGGGCCCCGCCCACCCGGCCCCGCCCACCCGGCCCCGCCCACCCGGCCCCGCTCACCCGAGGTGGGGCGGCGAGTGGGCGTTTCGGCGCCTGCTTCCGTAACCTGAAGGCCGTGGCAGAGAGCAAGGCAGGCGCGGACGGCGGACGGCGGACCGACTCCGGCATCGAGGTGAAGCCCGTCTACGGGCCCGAGGACCTGCGGGACTGGGACCCGGCAGCCCGGCTCGGCGATCCCGGGTCCCCGCCCTACACGAGGGGCATCTACCCCTCGATGTACCGGGGCCGGCTGTGGACCATGCGCCAGTACGCCGGGTTCGGTTCGGCCGAAGCGACCAACGAGCGCTTCAAGTTCCTCCTCGGCGCCGGCCAGACCGGTCTGTCGTGCGCCTTCGACCTGCCGACGCAGATGGGGCTCGACTCGGACCACCCACGGGCCGAGGGCGAGGTGGGCAAGGTCGGCGTGGCCGTCGACTCACTGGCCGACATGCGCCTGCTCCTCGCCGGTTTGCCGCTCGACAAGGTCACCACGTCGATGACGATCAACGCCACCGCGGCCATCTTGCTGTTGTTCTACGAACTGGTGGCCGAGGAGCAGGGCGTGGACCCGGCGGTGCTGGGCGGGACGATCCAGAACGACATCCTGAAGGAATACGTGGCCCGCGGCACTTACGTGTACCCACCGCGCCCGTCGATGCGACTGGTGACCGACACGTTCGCCTACTGCGCGAATCGACTGCCGAATTGGAACACCATTTCCATCTCCGGGTACCACATCCGCGAGGCGGGGTCGACGGCTGTCCAGGAGATCGCCTTCACCCTGGCCAACGGCATCGCGTACGTCGAGGCCGCCATCGCCGCCGGGCTCGACGTCGACGCCTTCGCCCCACGGTTGTCGTTTTTTTGGAACGCCCACAACAACCTGTTCGAGGAAGTGGCCAAGTTCCGCGCCGCCCGGCGGATGTGGGCCACGATCATGACCGAGCGCTTCCGGGCCCGCGACGAGCGTTCCACGCTGCTGCGCTTTCACACGCAAACCGGCGGCTCCACCCTGACCGCCCAGCAGCCCGAGGTCAACATCGCCCGGGTCACCGTCCAGGCCCTGTCGGCGGTGCTCGGCGGCACGCAGAGCCTGCACACCAACGGCTACGACGAGGCCCTGGGCCTGCCGACGACGAACGCGGCCAAGATCGCCCTGCGCACGCAACAGGTGATCGGCTACGAGTCGGGCGTGACCGACACCGTCGACCCGCTGGCGGGCTCGTACTTCGTGGAATCGCTCACCGATGCGGTCGAGGCGGCCGCATGGGCCTATCTGGAGCGCATCGACGACATGGGTGGAGCCGTTGCGGCCATCGAGGAGCGCTTCATGCAGGGCGAGATCGAGCAGGCCGCCTACGCGTACGCCAAGGCCGTCGACGACGACGAGAAGATCGTGGTCGGCGTGAATAAATTCACCGATGAGGTGGCCGAGCCCGCCGACGTCTTCCCCATCGACCCCCTGCTGGCAGCCTCCCAGGTCGAGCGTACCCGGGCCGTGCGGGCCGGCCGGGACCACGCGGCGGTCGACGCCGCGCTGGCCGACGTCCAAGCCGCCGCCCGCGGCACCCAGAACGTGCTGGTCCCGATGCGCGCCGCGCTCAAGGCGATGGCCACCTTGGGCGAGGTGTCCGACGTCTTGCGCACCGTGTTCGGCGTGTACCAACCCGGCGGCTGATGCCACCGGCGGCTGATGCCGCCGGTGATCACACCAGTGCCCGGCGTCGGGCGGGGTCGTCGAACGCCTCGACCTTGTGCGCGTCACCGAAGTCCGTCGCGACCACGGTCGAGGCGTTGCGCCGGGCCATCTGACGCACCGCTGACTCGGAGGTCGCGCCTCCGGTGCGTCAGGTGTCGCCCGTCCGGGCCAAGAGCCGCCCGCGCAGGGCCGGGTCCGACGCCGCGTCGATGGCCGTCCAGGCCATGGCGACGGCGCCGTCGAGCACGGCGGCCTCGGCCGACGGGCCGATCGCCGCCTCGGCGAACTCCGGCTCATGGATCACGGCCCCACTCGAGGACAGGCCGATGAGCGGGTGGATCGAGGGGACGGCCAGCGACACGTTGGCCATGTCGGTCGAGATGGTGGGGAGCGCCTTGCCGGCGTCGTCCGCCTCGTAGCGCCGCCCGAGCGCTTCGGCGTTGCGCCGCCACGCGGCGGTCAGGTCGCCGTCGCCGGCGTACTCCGAGTAGGTGGGCGACAGCTCGGCGATGGCCAGGTTCGCCCCGGTGGCCAGGGCGCCGGCCGCGAAGCAGCGCTCGATGCGGGGGCGGAGCTCGGCCAATCGGGCCAGCGACGGCGAACGCACCATGAAGTGGGCCACCGCCTCCTTGGGCACGATGTTCGGGGCGTCGCCACCCTTGGTCACGATGCCGTGGACCTGGTCGCCGGCGGGGAGGTGCTGGCGCAGCAGCCCGATGGCCACCTGGGACACCACGACCGCATCGGCCGCGTTCACGCCTTTTTCGGGCGCGGCCGACGCGTGGGCGTCACGCCCGGTGAAACGCACTTCGAGGTGGTCGACGGCCAGGCACCGGGCTTCGAGACGATCCTCGTGCCAGGGATGGACCATCATTGCCGCGTGGGCGCCGTCGAACGCGCCGCGCTCGAGCATGAGGATCTTCCCGCCCCCACCCTCCTCGGCCGGGGTCCCGAGCACGGTGACCGACATCCCGAGTCCGTCCGCGACCGACGCCAGCGCCATGCCCGCACCGACCGCGGCGGCGGCGATGAGGTTGTGCCCGCAGGCGTGGCCGACCCCGGCCAGCGCGTCGTACTCGGCGCACACCATCACCGACAGCGGCCCCGACCCGATGCGCGCCACCAGTGCGGTGGGGATGTCGAACGCGCCGATCTCCAGTTCGAAACCGGCTCCGGCGAGGGCCTCGCCCACCAGCGTGGCCGCGTGGAACTCCTCGAAGCACAGTTCCGGCCGGTCGTGGATGGCGCGGCTGAGACCGACCAATTGGTCACGGTGGGACTCGGCGACGCGCCGGGCCTCGCCCTTGGCATCGGCCATGGACCTCTCCTGTCGCCCGTCGGGCCTACTCGATGACGGCGACGACGTCGCCGGGGCCGACGGAATCACCGGCCGAGACGCGGACCTCTCGGACGGTGCCCGCCTTCTCCGCGCTGACCGCGTTCTCCATCTTCATGGCTTCGAGCACGCAGACCGTCTGGCCGACCTCGACCTCGTCGCCGTCGGCCACGAGGACCTTCACGATCGTCCCCTGCATAGGCACGATCACGGTGCCCGACCCCGACCCGGTGGTCGTGGCCCGCGGCTTGGCCGGGCGCGTCGGCCCAGCCCGTCCGGCACCGACGGGCGCCGGGCCCGCCACCTCGGGGACCCAAAGCTTCACCGCGTAGCGCCGGCCGTCGACCTCCGCCGTCACCTCGCGCAGCACCCGCGGCTCGGCCATGTCGCCGGGGTCGACCGCCGTCGTGTCGCCCCCATCTCCGAGGGACGACAGGTCGAGACGATCTTCCACCCAGCGCGTCGAGTGCTTGGCCTCGATGAAGTCGGCGTGCTCGAGAATCGCCAGGTGCGCCGGGATGGTGGTGCCCACACCGGCGATGTCCAACTCACCGAGCGCCCGGATGAGGCGCCGTCGCGCCGCATCGCGGTCGGGTGCCCACACGATGAGCTTGGCCATGAGGTTGTCGTAGTACTGGCTGACGCTGTCGCCTTCCTCGTAGCCCGCGTCGAGGCGCACACCGGGTCCCCCCGGTGCCCGCCACCTGGTGATGGTGCCCGGCGACGGGGTGAAGCGCCCCCCCGTCGGGTCCTCGGCGTTGATGCGGGCCTCGATGGCGTGTCCCTGGTGGTGCACGTCGTCCTGGCCGAAACCGAGGGGCTCGCCCGACGCCACGCGTAATTGCCACTCGACGAGGTCGAGGCCGGTGACGAGCTCGGTGACCGGATGTTCGACCTGCAGCCTGGTGTTCATCTCCAGGAAGAAGAATTCCCCGTCCTGGTACATGAATTCGACGGTGCCGGCATTGACGTAGCCGCAGGCCTTGGCGACGGTCACGGCGGCCTGGCCCATGGCCTGGCGCACCTCGTCGGGGAAGTCGGCCGCCGGGCTCTCCTCGATCAACTTCTGGTGGCGGCGCTGGCACGAGCAGTCGCGCTCGCCGAGCCACAGCGCGTTGCCGTGGGTGTCGGTGATGATCTGCATCTCGATGTGGCGCGGCCATTCGAGGTACTTCTCCAGGTACGTCTCCGGTCGTCCGAAGTACGCCTGTGCCTCACGCTGGGCCGACTCCAGGGCTGCGACGGCCTCGTCGGGGCCGTTGACGACCTTCATGCCTCGGCCTCCGCCGCCATAGGCGGCCTTGATGGCGACCGGCCAGCCGAATTCCTCGCCAAAGGAGAGGATCTCGGAGGGATCGGCCAGCGCCTCGGTCCGACCCGGCACCCCGGCCACCCCGGCCGCCTCGGCGGCTCGGCGTGAGCTGATCTTGTCGCCCATGACGTCCATGGCCTCGGGCGGCGGCCCGATGAAGGTCACCCCGGTCCGGGCGATGGCCCGGGCGAAGTCCGGGTTCTCGGAGAAGAAGCCGTAACCAGGGTGCACCGAGTCGGCACCGCTGGCGCCGATGGCGTCGAGGATGGCGTCGGTGTTGAGGTAGCTCTCGGCCGCGCTCTGGCCACCGAGCGCGTAGGCCTCGTCCGCCAGGCGGACGTGGAGCGCGTCGCGATCCAGGTCCGAGTACACGGCGACGGTGGCCACCCCGAGCTCGCGACACGTGCGGATGACGCGCACGGCGATCTCTCCCCGGTTGGCGATGAGGACCTTTTTCAGCACGCTGCGCCTTTCGTGCGGAGTGGAGGGACGGCCCACAAGACTGGCACGGCCCATAGGGTGGGTGCCATGTCTGGACCCGGCGACCAGTCCTTCGTCGTCATCCGGGGCCCCGCCGGCTCACGGTTCTCGGAGATCCGGTGGTTCTCCGAGATCGATTCGACCAATCGGTACCTGATCGACGCAGCCCGGGCCGGAGCCCCCGAAGGACTGGTGGTGGCGGCGGACCACCAACACGCCGGGCGCGGCCGCCTCGGGCGGCGCTGGGACGCCCCACCGGGGCGCAACCTCCTCGTCTCCATCTTGCTCCGGCCCGACGTTCCTGCCGCGTCCCTGCAGCTGTGCACGGCCGCGGTCGCCATGGCGGCGGTGTCGGCGTGTGCCGTGGGCACCGGCCTCGAGCCATCGCTCAAGTGGCCCAACGACCTGATCGTCGGCGCGCGCAAGCTCGCCGGCGTCCTCGCCGAGTTCGACGGCTCGGGGACCGGACCGCCGGCACTGGTGGTGGGGATCGGGCTCAACGTGGCGTGGCCGGCTCCGGCCGGTGAGGCCGGCGAGCCCGAGGTCCCGGCCGAGCTCCGCGACGCGGCCACGTCGCTATGGCGGGAGACCGGCATCCGACACGACCCCAGGGCGCTGCTCGATCTGCTGCTGCGCGACCTCGAACCCCGGGTGGCGGACCTGGCCACGACCGAGGGACGGCGGCGCCAGTCGAGGGAGTACCGGCGGCGGTGCGCCACGTTGGGACAGCGGGTGCGGGTGGACCTCGACGGCGAGTCCGTGACCGGCGACACGGTCGACGTGACTCCCGAGGGCCACCTGGTGATCGACCTCGGGACCTGTTTCCGCACCGTGACCGCAGGCGACGTCGTCCATCTGCGCGCCCAGCACTGACCGGCGCGCCGGGGGCGGGCTCGCGGTGGCCGTCTACCATGGCGCCCAATGCACCTTCTCGTGACCGGGGGGGCCGGGTTCATCGGCTCGAACTCCGTGCGCTCCTGGGTCGATCGTCACCCCGGCGACGCCGTCGTCGTCTACGACGTCCTGACCGACGCCGGCAACCTGCCCAACCTGGCCGACGACCCGGCGGAACACGGGATGGACACGGTGGTCCATTTCGCCGCCGAGTCGTACAACAGCCCGGCCGTCGTCGACCCCGAGCGGTTCTTTCGCACCGACGTCCTCGGGACCCGGGAGGAACCGCTCCTCGGCCGGGCGCTTGTGGTCGAGCCTTCCTGGGGTGGCTCGGCGTCGTCGTCGTCGGGCTCCTGAGGGCGGTGTCGGCTGTGCGGGTGTTGGTCACCGGGGCCGGAGGCCAGCTCGGGCGCGACGTCGCCGACGCGCTGGCTGGTGCGGTCCCACCGGGCGGGCTCGAAGATGACCCCCGGACGGGCTGGCTCGGCCGGCGATCGCCCTGCGACGTCGTCGCCCTCGGCCGCGACACCCTCGATGTGACCGACCGGGCCGCCGTGGCCACGGCCTTCGAGGGGACCCGACCCGACATCGTCGTCCACGCCGGAGCCTGGACGGCGGTCGACGCCTGCGAAGGCGATCCCGAGCGGGCGTTCGCCGTCAATGCCGGCGGGACGCGCCACATCGCCGAAGCGGCCGCTCGGGTCGGTGCCCATGTCGTGTACGTCTCGACCGACTACGTCTTCGACGGGACGTCGACCCGTCCCTACGTGGAGTGGGATCGGCCGAACCCGCAGTCGGTCTACGGGCGCAGCAAGTTCGGGGGCGAGCTCGAGCTCGGGCCGTCGGCCACCATCGTGCGGACGTCATGGGTCTGCGGGGCGCGAGGCGCCAACATGGTGCGCACCGTCCTGCGACTGGCCGCGTCGCCCGGTGAGATGCGCTTCGTCGACGATCAGCACGGATGTCCGACCTTCACGGCGGACCTGGCCGGCGCCATCGCCGTGTTGGGCACCGAGCGCCTATCCGGCGTGTTCCACGTGACCAACCAGGGTGCGACCACGTGGTTCGGTTTCGCCCGCGCCGTGCTGGGCGCCGCCGGCCACGATCCCGAACGAGTGTCGGCGATCTCCACCGTCGACCTGGACCCGCCCCGCCCCGCCCCGCGCCCGGCCAACTCGATTCTCGACAACGCGGCGCTGCGTCACGCCGGTCTGCCGCTCCTTCCCCCCTGGGAGGAGGCGCTGGCCCGGCTGGTCGCCGCGGTCGCCGATCCCTCGGGCTCGACCGCGTCGTGGGCGCAGGGGTGATGACGGCCCCGACGGCCGTCGTGGTCAACCACGACGCCGGCGACGTGCTGCGCACCTGTGTGGCCTCACTGCGCGCCGAGGGGGTAGCTCACGTGGTCGTCGTCGACAACGCGTCGACGGACGGCTCGCTGGAGGCATTGGTCGCCGAGGACCCGACCGTCGTCCTCGTGCGCACCGGCGCCAATCTTGGCTACGGCTCGGGAGTGAACCGGGGCTTGGCCGCCACCGAGGGCGAGTACGTCCTCGTGACCAACCCGGACGTCGCGATGCACGGGGGTGCGCTCGTCCGCCTCCGCCTGGTGCTCGACGCCGACCCGACGATCGCCATCGCCGGACCCGGCGTTCGCGAGCCCGACGGGTCGCGCTATCCCTCGGCCCGACGATTCCCCTCCTTGACCGACGCCGCCGGCCACGCCCTGCTGGGGCAGTTGTGGCCGGAGAACCGGTTCTCGCGCCGGTACCGGATGGCCGAGATCCATACCGCTGTCACCACGCCCGTCGATTGGGTGTCGGGGGCCTGCTTCTTGGCCCGCCGCGACGCCCTCGAGGAGCTCGGGGGGTTCGACGAGGGCTATTTCATGTACGTGGAGGACGTCGACCTCTGTTGGCGGGCGCACCGGGCCGGATGGGGCGTGGCCTTCGTCCCCGAGGCCGAGGTGACCCACCTCCAGGGGGTCTCGACCGCCCGACGGCCCTACCGCATGCTCCTGGCCCACCACCGCTCCGCCTTTCGCTTCGCTTCCCGTACCTCGACGGGCCCCCGGCGCCTCCTGCTCCCGGGCGTGGCCCTCGTCCTGGCCCTCCGCCTGGCCCTGGCCGCGGGCAAGCAGGCACTTCGGTCCCTGGGATGACGCCGGGCCCGGGGCTGCACCGGGGTCGAGCGCCGAGCCGACTAGGGTGGCGGGCCGATCATGGCCAGGACTGACAAGACCGATACGAGCAAGTGGGTGGCGCGGGCCGCCGCCACCGGCGGTGGCAAGACCTACCGTGGCCAGCGGCCGATGAAGTGGTACGCCAGTCTCGTGCTGATCTGCCTGCTGGGCGTCGCCATGATCGTCTACAGCCGCTATGAGCGTCAGCACCCGACCGCCACGCCGCCGACCGTCGGCACGCAGTGGTTCGCGGCCATCGCCTTCGACGTGTGCGGCACGGTGCAGCCGGATCTGCCGTCGAACCCGAATGCATCCAAGGGCCTGGGGATCGACACGCCCGGCGGCGGCGTGATCAGCATCGCCCCGCTCACGACGGCGCAAGCGGGGGCGAACGCGACCCTCGGGGCCTTCGTGAGCAACTACCCGGGTCTGGTGCTCACGCCGTCCGCGCTCCGGCTCCCGAAGAAGGCGATCCACCACAACGGGGACACCTGCGCATCGGGAACGCCCGACGCCGGGAAGACCGCAAACGTCGCGGTCCGGACGTGGACGAGCTTCACGGCGCAGGGCTCCACCGTTTCGGGCGACCCCACCAGCGTGCTCCTCGGCGACGGGCAGCTCATCACGGTGGCCTTCGTGCCCAACGGTGCATCGATCCCGAAGCCGCCGAGCCAGTCGATCGCCGACATGCAAGACGCCATCCAGGCTGCCGCGAGCCCTACGACCACGACGCCGGTGAGCGTCCCCCCGACCACGACGCCGGTGAGCGTCTCCACGACGACCACGCCGAAGACGTCGGGCACGACAAGCAGGTGAGGGCCGTCGTCCTCGTCGGGGGCGAGGGGACCAGGCTCCGGCCGCTCACCTACAGCACGCCGAAACAGCTCCTCCCGGTGGTGGAGGTGCCCATGCTCGAACGCGTTCTGGGCCATCTCGCCCGCTACGGGGTCGATGAGGCCGTCTTGTCGATCGGCTACCGCCCGGACGCCTTCTTGACCGCCTACCCCGACGGGACGGCGGCGGGGGTGCGCGTCTCGTATGCCGTCGAGCCCGAGCCGCTCGACACCGCCGGCGCCATCCGCTTCGCCGCCGTCCACGCCGGCGTGACCGAGACGTTCATCGTGGTCAACGGCGACGTGCTGACCGACCTCGACGTTGCCGCCCTGGTCGACTTCCACCACTCGCACGGGGCGGAGGCCACCATCCACCTGACGGCGGTCGATGACCCGTCTCGTTTCGGTGTCGTCCCGACCGACGACGCCGGCCGCGTGGTGGCGTTCGTGGAGAAGCCGCCACCGGGCGAGGCTCCGACGAACCTCATCAATGCCGGGACCTACGTGCTCGAGCCGTCCGTGCTCGAGCGCATTCCCGACGGTCGGCGCGTGTCGATCGAACGCGAGACGTTCCCGGCCCTCGCCGCCGACGGTGCGGTGTACGCCCTGGCGTCGAACTCCTACTGGCTCGACACGGGGACGCCCGCCGCCTATCTGGAGGCGAACGCCGACCTGCTCGATGGCACCCGTCCGGGCCTGCCCGCCCCGGGGGCCGTGGCGGTCGCCGACGGCGTGTGGACGATGGGTGATCCCCTCATCGACGGCGACGTCCTCCCGTTCTCGCTCGTCGGCCGCGGGGCGGCCGTCCACCGCTCGGCGACGGTGCGCTCGAGCGTGATCGGCGCCGGCGCGGTGGTACAGATGGGCGCGGCCGTCACCGGCTCCGTGCTCCTTCCGGGCGCCGTCGTGGGAGCCGGCGCGTCCGTGACCGGCTCGATCCTCGGGCGCGGTGCCGTGGTGGGTGAACAGTGCGTGATCTCGCCGTTGACCGTGCTCGGCGACGACACCGAGGTCGGCGCGGGGGTGCGGGTGGTCGACGGCCGCATCCCGGCCGTGGCCACCACCTGATGCAGGTCCTGGTCACGGGTGGTGCCGGGTTCATCGGATCCACGCTGGTCGACCGGCTCCTGGCTGAAGGCCACGCCGTGGACGTGGTCGACGACCTTTCGAGCGGGTCGTTGGCCAACCTGGCCGGGGCCAGGACGTCGGGCGCATTGACCTTCCACCAGCTCGACATCGCCTCCGGCGACGTCGTGGAACTGGTGGCCCACCGCCGCCCGGAGGTGATCTTCCACCTGGCCGCGCAGGCCGACGTGCGGGTGTCGGTGCAACGGCCGGTCTTCGACGCCGAGGTCAACATCGTCGGCACGTTGCGCGTCCTCGAAGGGGCGCGCGCGGCAGGGACGGCGCGAGTCGTCTTCGCCGCCAGCGGCGGCACGCTTTACGGGGAAGTGGACGAGTCCGAGCTTCCCGTGCGCGAGTCGTACGCCCATCGCCCCCTGTCGCCCTATGGCGTGTCGAAGAAGGCGGCCATCGACTATCTCGTCGCCTACCGAGAGCTGCACAACCTGGAGTTCTGCGCGTTGGCGCTCGCCAATGTCTATGGGCCGCGCCAAGACCCCCACGGTGAGGCCGGGGTGGTGGCCATCTTCGCCGACCGCCTCCTCCAGGGAGAGGCGGTGACCATTTTCGGCGACGGAAGCCAGACGCGCGACTTCGTCCACGTCGACGACGTGGTCGACGCGTTCGTACGCGCCGCCACGCGCGGCGGCGGTCTGCTCCTCAACATCGGCACCGGCCGGGAGGTGTCGGTCAACGAGTTGGCCCGAGTCATGGGCGAGCGGGCCGGGGTGTCGCTGCCCCCCGTCCACGCGCCGGCGCGCAGCGGCGAGCTGCGCCGGAACGTCCTCGACTCCGAGCGGGCGGGCATCCACCTCGGGTGGCGTTCATGGACCGGCCTCGACGAGGGTGTCGAATCGGTCCTGCGGGCAGCGCGCCGATCCGGCTGACCCCCCTGCTCGACTAGAGCGCCACGCCGGTTTCGGGCTCCCGGGCGACTTGTCTGGGTCCGGTGTCGTCGTCGCCGGATGGTGCACGGCCGACGCGACGCGGGCCTAGCGAAAGAGGTCCTCGCCCGGAGGGCGGATGATCTCGTCGGCGACCGAGCCCCGGCGAAGCCAGGTGGCATCGAGCCCACGGACGACGGCGACGGGAATGCCACTGGCCTTGCCCATGACGAGCTCGGCGGCCGACGCGATCTCGTCGACCAGGCCGATCTCGGTCGCCTGCAGGGCGCGCCCGTTGGCATCGAACGAGCCGCGCAGGTCGAGGACGGCGGCGATCCCGGCACAGCCGATGGCCACGTCGACGACGCCACGTCGCCACGGCCGGCCGAAGGTGTCCGACACGATCACGGCCACGTTTCGTTTCGTCACCGCCCGCAACCCGTCGCGGATCCGGCGGGCGGAGCGGTCCGGGTCGACGGGGAGCAAGGCGGCCCACCCGGCGTCGACATTGGAGAAATCGACGCCGGCGTTGGCACACACGAAGCCGTGGCTGGTCTCGCTGATCACCAGTTCGTCGCGTCGGCGAAGGACGCGGACGGACTCCTCGTCGATGATGCGCCGGCGATCCGTGGCGACATCGTCTCCGACCGGGACCAGGCGCCCCTCGGCCTTCGAGACGATCTTTTGGGTGACGACGACCACGTCGCCGTCGTCCAGCTGGGCGCGTCGGGCGATGATCTCGGCCAGGTCGTCACCGGGCGCAATCTCGCCGATGCCGTGGACGGGACCGATCGACAGCGCCTTCGTCGGCCGGGTCACGGGGCGGCCGCGGCGCCGAGCACCACGCCGGCCAATTCGACCGCGTCGCCGACGCTGCGCATGACGGTCGGGGCGACGATGCAGCGCATGCCCGTCGACTCGACGTCGCCGGCCAGCGCGGCGTCGGCCTCGTCGATGACGAGGGTCCCGGCGAACTCCGTGTAGAGCTCGGCGACACCGACGACGCTGGCGCGGTGCCCGAGCTCGACGAGCAGCCGATCGGCGGGGCCTTTCAAGGCGGCGCCGGCCACGATAGGCGAGACGGCCACGACGACGTCGCGTCGTTTCGACAAGGCCGCCTCGATGCCGGGCACGGCGAGCACGGGCCCGATGGAGACGATGGGATTCGACGGGCACACGACGACCACGTCGGCCCCGAGGAGGGCGTCGAGGACCCCGGGCGCGGCCGCGGCCTCGGCGGCACCATGGAATCGCACCGACGACACAGCGACATCGTGTCGATGCCGCACGAAGTAGTCCTGGAACGAGATCTCCGGCCCCTGGCGAAGCGTGACGAACGTTCGCACCGGCTCGTCGCTCATCGGCAACAGGCGCACGTCGACCCCGAGTGCCCCGGTCAGCTCGGCGGTGACGTCGGAGAGCCTCGCCCCGTCGGCCATTCGCTGCGTGCGCGCCAGGTGCGTGGCGAGGTCGCGATCACCGAGGCGGAACCAGGTCTGCCCGCCCAGTCGCTCCAGAGCTTCCATGGCCACCCATGTCTCGTCGCGCAGACCCCAGCCGCGGCCCTCGTCGTTGAGGCCGGCCAACGTGTACATCACCGTGTCGAGGTCAGGGCTGATATGGAGGCCGTGGAGGACGATGTCGTCTCCGGTGTTCACCACCGCCGTGAGTTGTCCCGGCGGGACGACTCGGGCCATGCCGCGCAGCAACCGCGCGGCGCCCACTCCTCCGGCCACGGCGGTGATCACGGTGCCAGGCTAACGGGCCCCTACCGGGGCCGGACAAGCCCTCAGGTGATGCGCCGGGACGACGACGGGTCCGGTTTCCGGCCCGGGCGCCGTTCTGCATAAGATCACCGCAACGGGCCGAGCGCCCTCGGCATGGGCCCGGCGGGCATCGCGCACCCCTCGCCCCCCGGCGGGACCGGGCCCTGAGCGGACCGGTGTGATCGCCGGGAAAGGCAAGCCCCAAGGTGCAGGAGAGCAAACTGAGCCGGGCCGCCCGGACCAAGCCCGTGCGCGCCGTGCTCCCCCCGGGGACCCGACGTCGGAGGCTGCTGAGCCGGACGATCCGCGTCGCTCGCGACCGCCTCAACCGCCTGCGCGGGTACCCTGCCGGCCCGCCCGTGCCCGAGTACGAGAAGTGGCTCCGGAGGCGCACGCCCTCGGCCGCCCAGTTGGCCGACGAACGTCGGTCCAGCGGCGCCTGGGCGTACCGTCCGCTGATCAGCGTGTGCATCCCGGTGTTCGACCCCGAGCCGCAGTGGCTCGAGGAGGCCATCTCGTCCGTGCAGCGCCAGAGCTACGAGCATTGGGAGATCTGCCTGGCCGACGACGCCTCGAGCCGCACCGGCGTGGCCGAGGTCCTGCGAGCCAAGGCCAAAGAGGACCCGCGGATCAAGGTGGTCGTGCGCGAACGTAACGGAGGCATATCGCGGGCCACCAACAGCGCCCTGGACCTGGCCACGGGCGAGTATGTCGCCTTCCTCGACAACGACGACTTCATCGCGCCACACACCCTGTATCTGGGGGTCAAGGCGCTCCAGGAGGACCCTTCGATCGATCTCTTCTACTGCGACGAGGACTTGCTCCTTCCTTCCGGCAAGCACGTGTACCCGTTCTTGAAGCCGGCCTGGTCGCCGGAGACACTGCTGTCGATGAACTACATCACCCATTTCGTGATCGCGCGCCGCCAATTGGTGGAGCGGGTCGGTCGACTGCGCCCCGAACGCGACGGCGGTCAGGACCACGACCTCGTCCTGCGGCTCTCCGAAGTCACCGACGCGATCTATCACATCCCCGAAGTGCTCTACACGTGGCGCCAGTCGCCCGGATCGACCGCCATGGACCCCGAGTCCAAGGTGTGGGCTTTCGAAGCGAGCGTCGACGCCGTGCGCGACGCCCTCGAGCGCCGGGGCGTCAAGGGCCATGTCGAAGCGGGTGAACTGCCGGGTGAAGCTCGAGTGCGCTACAAGCTGCCCGATCCAGTGCCCCACGTCGAGATTGTCATCCCGACGCGAGACCGGCTGGACCTCCTCCAGGCATGCATCGGATCCGTACGCAAGCACACGGAATACCCTGACTACTCCATCTCGATCGTCGACAACGACAGCCGAGACCCCGGCACGCTGGAGTTCTTCGGCACCGGAGGGGTGCGCGTCATCCCGGCCCCCGGGCCGTTCAACTATGCCGCGATCATGAACCTCGCCATCGAAAAAGTCGACGCCGAGTTCATCTTGACCCTCAACAACGACACCGTGGCCATCGAGGACGGTTGGTTACGCGGCTTGGTCGAGCTGTGCTCCCAGCCCGACGTCGGCGCCGTGGGCTGCCGACTCCTGCTCCCCAACGGGCGAGTTCAGCACGAAGGGATCGTCATCGGGAGCCGGGTTCCCGCCGCCAACCTCAGCTTCGACACTCCCGGGATCCGCATCGAAGGGCTACTGCGGTCAACCCGTGACGTGAGCGCCGTGACAGGGGCGTGCTGTCTCATCAGGCGCTCGGCGTGGGAGAAGATCGGCGGCTTCGACGAGTCCCTGGCGGTCGCCTACAACGACGTCGATTACTGCCTCCGTCTGCGAGCTGCCGGATATCGCGTCCTCTTCACGCCGCACGTGACCCTCATCCACGACGAGAACTCGAGTCGAGGCGCGCTGCATCCTCCCGAAGACGAGAGGATCTTCCGCGAACGGTGGGGTCTCAACTCGGATGTCACGGACCCGTTCTTCTCGCCCCGCCTGGTGCTCGGACCGTGGGGATGGCAACTCTCGACCGATCATCCGCAGCTCTGACGGCTCCACGGCGGGCAACGTGAACCACCACGCCATTGTGGTCCGACACGGTCGGGCCGTGACTCCGTCGTGACGGCGCCGCCGCGCCTGCGGGTCTCGCTCGACGCCAGCGCCGTCCCGTCCGCGCCGGTTGGTGCAGGGCGTTACACCATCGAGTTGGTCGGTGCCCTGACGGCACGCGACGACGTCGACCTCACGATCTGGGCCCGCAAGGGCGACGGCGAGCGCTGGCGGGGCCCGTCGCGTCTCGTGATGGCCCAGGCGCCCGAGCATCGGCCCACCCGACTGGTGTGGGAGCAGGCCCGGCTGCCGGCGCTGTTGTCGCGTGCCACGCCACCGCCCGACGTCCACCACGGGCCCCACTACACGATGCCCGAACGGGCCCGGTTGCCGCAGGTGGTGACCATCCACGACATGACGTTCTTCGATCACCCCGGCTGGCACGAGCGGGCGAAGGTTCCCGTGTTCCGACGGGCGATCACCGTGGCTGCCCGTCGCGCGTCGTCGCTCGTCTGCGACAGCCAGGTGACTGCCGACCGCTTCGAGGAACGGTGTCGACCGGCCGGGCGGGTGTTCGTCGTGCCGCTTGGTGTCGACCGGGCCCGCTTCACCGACCGCGAACCATCGCCCGGCCATGACGCGGCCGTGCTCGCCACGCTGGGCGTGCACGGGTCCTACGTGCTGTTCCTCGGCACCATCGAGCCGCGCAAAGGCGTCGCCCAACTCGTCGCCGCCTTCGACCGGCTGGCTCCGTCGAGGACGGAGCCGACGCTGGTCCTGGCCGGCGCCATGGGATGGGGAACCGAAGACGTCGAGCGGGCCCTTGCCACCTCGCCGAACCTCGAGCGCATCATCCGTCTCGGCTACGTGCCCGACGAAGTGGTGCCGTCCTTGCTGCGCCACGCCGCGGTGGTCGCCTACCCGTCCATCGAGGAGGGGTTCGGACTCCCGGCCATCGAGGCGTTGGCGTGCGGCGCGCCGTTGGTGACCACGACCGGCACGGCCATGGCCGAGGTGGTCGGCACGGCTGCCCTCCTGGTCTCGGCTGGGGGAGTGGACGAGTTGGCCGAGGCGATCGCTGCGGCCCTCGATGCCGGTCCGGACGCGGCCGAGCGCCGAAGGCGGGGCCTCGAGGTCGCCGCGCGCCACACGTGGGCCGCCAGTGCCTCAGGTCATCTCGACGCCTATCGCTGGGCCGTCGAGGTCGGCGGGTCGGGTCGCCGCGGCCGATAAGGTTCGCCGGATGCGTGCGCTCGTGACCGGTGCCGGGGGATTCGTCGGGCACTGGCTCTCGGCCCATCTCGAAGAGTGCGGCGACGACGTGATCGTCATCGACCGCGAGGTGGACGTCACCGACGGGGTCGCCGTGTCGGCGGCCATGCGCGCCGCGGGTCCCGACGCCGTCTACCATCTCGCCGCATTCACCCACGTCGGCGAGTCGTGGAAGGATCCCGACCGGGTGATGCAGGTCAATGCCCTGGGCACGCTCCATGTGCTCGAAGCGGCCCGGGCCCAGCCAACTCCGCCGGTCGTCCTGCTCACCAGCTCGGCCGAGGTGTACGGGGCGGTCGCCGAAGACCTGCTCCCGGTGACCGAGCTCGCCCCGCTGGCGCCGGTCACGCCGTATGCGGCCAGCAAGGTCGCGGCCGAGTACCTCGGGGTCCAGCAGTACCTGGCCTATGGCCTGCCTGTCGTGCGGGTCCGCCCGTTCAACCACGTCGGGCCGGGCCAGGCCCCGGGATTCGTCGTGGCCTCGCTGGCTTCGCGCATCGTCGAGGCGCGCCGTCGTGGCCAGTCGACGATGGCGGTGGGCAATCTGAGCGCCCGTCGCGACTTCACCGACGTGCGGGACGTGGTGCGCGCCTATCGGCTCCTCATCGACCGGGGAGCGCCTGGCGAGGTCTACAACGTCTGCTCGGGCCGAGCTGTCGTCATCGACGAGATCGCTCACAGCCTGCTGCGACTGGCCGGCACAAGCCTCGAGCTCGTGCGTGACCCCGAGCTCGCCCGCCCGGTCGACGTGGCCGTGGTCTACGGCGACCCGTCAAAGCTGCGGGCGGCGACGGGGTGGGTTCCCGAGATCGATCTCGAGCAGACGCTCGGCGACATCCTCGTGCATTGGAGCTCGCGGGCCACCTGACGGCAAAACGACCCGCCGTCACCGGCGGGCCGCTTTGCGGCGAACGGGCCTGGGGGGAGACCCGTCCGTAGGTGCCACCCCGTGGGGGTGGGCTGGTGCACCCGGATGGCAGGCGAGGGCGGTCGTCCCCGGTCCGGGCGTGTCGGGTCGTGACCCGAACAGCGGTTGATCAGGCGGCGTTGGACAGCAGCAGGGAACGGATCTGCTGGCGGGCCTCGCGGGCCTGGCTCTGCGCCTGCTTCAAGAGGTCGCGGGCTTGGGTGGGGAGGCGCTCGCCGACGGGGTCGAGCGAGTCCTCGATCTTCGCCATGACCTGCTCGAGGGCGTCATCGACGCGCTTGACCTGGTCGGTGAACTGGCCGCGCACCACGTCGAAGCGGCCTTCGACGTGGGCCCGGGGGTCCTCGAGACGCTTCACCAGTTCTTGGCGACGGACCTGCGCACGCTGGAACGTCAACACGCCGAAGCCGACGACGATGTAGGCGGCATCTCGCAGGACCTTCGTGACCTCGTCGGTCACGTCCTTGATTTCGGGCATCTGTGGGGGTGTCCTTCCTTGGGGGGTTCCGAACTCTCTGCTAGCTAGAGTACCGGCTTTCGCTAACAATAGCAAGCACCGCAACGTTGGGCTGCAGCTCGCCGACTGGCCTGGGAGAACGTGGTCGATGCGGGCCGCTTCGAACGTGCGCCGAGGGAGCCGGCGGGGGCGCCGAGGTAGCCTCGGTCGCTCATGGAGACGCTGGCACCTACCAATCGTCCGCACCGGTAATACGTGGACCCCAGCCCTATGGAGACGCTGGCGCCGGCAGTCGTCGCCGTGATCGTGACCTGCGACCCGGGGACCTGGTTCGACGAGACGCTGTCCGCCTTCGCGGCCCAGGACTATCCGGAGCTGTCGGTCCTGGTCCTCGACGCCGGGAGCAGCGAAGACCCGACGGCCAGGGTGGCTGCCATCTTGCCGAGTGCCTATGTCCGCCAGCTCGGGAAGAACGACGGTTTCGGCGCCAGCGCCAACGAAGTCGCGGGCATGGTCGAAGGGGCGTCGCACTACCTGTTCTGCCACGACGACATCGCCCCCGATCCCGACGTCGTCCACCTGCTGGTCGAAGAGGCGTTCCGATCCAACGCCGGGGTGGTGGCGCCGAAGTTCGTCGGCTGGGACGATCCGGCCCGGCTCCTCCACGTCGGCATGGCCGTCGACAAGAGTGGGGCGGTGGTCGACCGGGTCGAGCCCGGGGAGCTCGATGCCGGCCAGCACGACGCCGTGCGCGACGTCTTTCTGGCGCCCGGTGGGTGCACGTTGGTGCGCGCCGACCTCTTCGCCGAACTCGGCGGGTTCGACCCCGACATCTTCGTCCTGGGTGAGGACCTCGACCTGTGCTGGCGGGCACAGGTGGCCGGTGCGCGCGTCGTCGTCGCCCCGGCGGCGCGGGTGCGTCACCTCGAGCAACTGGCCAGTGGGCGCCGTGCCGTGCCGGCGCACGTTCTCGCCGAGATCGGGCCTCGGGCCACGGAGGCGCCCCTGACCGAGGCGGGCCCGTCCCCGGTCGTCGAACGCCGCCGACGGGTGAGCCTCGGGCGCCGTTCCGGACGGCGCCGGGTGGTGGCGCGCGTCACGCTGCAATCGTTGCAGCGCCGTCACGAGCTCCACGTCGTGATGAAGTGCTATGGGCGCTTCCACCGGGCGCGCGTGCTCCCGCAGGTGGTCGTCCTCTCGACCGCCGAATACGTCATCGCCGTGTGCTCGGGCCAACACGACCGAGCCTTCGCCGTCGCCCACGCGTGGCGGTGGAACCTCGCCCGCCGGCAGTCCATCAGAGAGGAGCGCCGGGCCGTGGCCGCCACCCGGCGCTTCGACGACGCCGAAGTGCGCAGGCTGCAGCTGCACGGGAGCGCTCGGTTGACGGCCTACCTGCGCCGGGCGCTGGCCATGGGATTGCGTGAAGCCCATCTCGGCGGCGAGGTCGAGGCGGCGCGCCAGCTCGGTGTGGTCCACGTCGAGCCCACCGTGGCGGCCAGGCGCTCGACGGTGTCGAGGAGGTACCTGGTCTGGCTGGCGGCGGCGCTCGTGTTGGCGTTCGGGAGCCGGGCGCTGATCGCCAACGGGTTCCCCTACGTCGGCCAGCTCCTGGCCATGCCTTCGTGGGCGACGTTCGTCCATCGCTTCGCCGTTGGTTGGCAGCCGTCGGGTGTGGGGACGACGGACCCGACGTCCCCTGCCACCGCGCTGTTCGGATTGGCCGGGTTCGTGCTGTTGGGGGCCATGGGCCTCGTGCAGAAGATCGTCGTCCTCGGTTGCATCCCCCTGGGTGCGATCGGCATGGCCCGACTGGCGCGCCCACTCGACTCGGCCCGGGCTCGCCTGGTCGCCACCGTTGCCTACCTGGCGCTGCCCGTGGCGTACGACGCGCTGGCCACCGGCCAGTGGGCCGGGCTCGTGGCCTATGCCGCAGCCCCGTGGATCCTCCTCCGCCTCTGTCGGGCATCGGCGTTGGAGCCCTTTGGGCCCGCTGGCGCGGCCGAGCAACATCCTGACCTGGCCCCGGGCCGCGGGCGTCGCAACGGCCTGGTGCGCCAATCGCTGGCGCTGGGTCTGCTCGTCGCCGTCGTGGTGGGGGTGGCACCGTCGTGTTCGCTGCTCATGCCCGTGATCGCCCTGGGCCTGATGCTCGGCACGCTGGTGGCCGGCAGTGCCGGCGCCGGTCGCGGTGTCGCCCGGGTGGCGAAGCTCGTCGTCGGGGCCGCGGTCAGCGCCGGTGTGCTCCTCGCCCCGTGGTTCGTCGTGGTCGCGACCCGGCCGGGCGTGTGGCAGGTCCTCGCCGGCGTCGCCCCGCTGCCGAAGACCGCGCCGGGTTGGGGCCAGCTGCTGCGCTTCGCCGTGGGCCCGATCGGCCACACCCCGCTCACGTTGGGTTTCCTCGTGGCCGGCGCCCTGGCCCTGTGGATCGGGTCGAGCTGGCGCCTGGCCTGGGCGGCGCGAGCCTGGATGATCGTGGCGCTCTCGTTGGCCGGCGCCTGGGCGTCGGGTCGCGGCTGGCTCGGGCCCGTCGCCGTCCCGGCGCCGGTGCTGTTGGCCGCCGCCGGGACCGGTCTGGCTCTGGCCATCGGGCTCGGAGTGCTGTCGTTCGACACCGACCTGCGCGGCCACCGTTTCGGATGGCGTCAGGGCGGGGCGGCCCTGGCGGCGTTGGCCCTCGCCGTCGGGGCCCTGCCGATGTTGGCGGCGAGCCTGGGCGGTCGCTGGCAGTTGCCCGCGACGGGCTACGGCCAGGCGGTGGCGTGGATGTCGACGCCCGCGGCCGCGAGCCAAGGCGACTTCAGGGTCTTGTGGCTCGGGGATCCACGCGCCCTGCCGGGGGCCGGTTGGCAGGCATTGCCGGGGCTTGCCTACACCCTCAGCGAAGACGGAATGCCCGACACCACCGGGCTGTGGCCGAGCGCCTCCCCCGGAGCGGCCGGCGCCATCGGTGATGCGGTGCGCGCCGCCGCCAACGGCTCGACCGTGCGCCTGGGTGCCCTGCTCGCCCCCTTCGGGGTGCGCTATGTGGTGCTCGTCGACTCGATCGCCCCGACGATCCCGGGATCACAGACGCCGATCGCGTACCCGCCTCCCGCGCCGGTCGAGCCGGGCCTCCTGGCCCAGTTCGACCTGCGCCAGGTCATCAGCCAAGGCGGATTCGACGTCTTTGTCGACGACGCCGCGGTCCCGCTGCGTGCCGTGCACACCGGGCGGGCGGCCACCGGGCGGGCGGCCACCGGGAGTCGGGTCCCCCCGGCCAGCGCCCGCTGGTCGCCGGTACTCACGGGCAGCCCGAACGCCACGTCGGTCACCGGACCGGTGCCGGCGGGAACGGTACTCGCCGCGATGGCGCCGGGCTCGACCTGGCAACTCGTCGGCGCCGGGGGCCGCGTGGTGGCGTCGAGGCCCGCGTTCGGCTACGGCGCCGCCTTCGAGGTGCACCGGGCCGGCACCGTCACCGTGCGTTTCCGGGGGTCGTGGTCCCACGGGCTGGCGGCCGGCGGCGAGGTGGTGCTTTGGCTGGTCGTGATCGCCGCCATCGTCGGCCGTCGATGGTGGTTCGATTGGTGGTGGGGGCCGTTGCGCCGCCGGTCGGGGTCGGCCGACGCTCGTGGCGCCTCCACGGCACCCCCGGTACCCGAAGCGCCGACCCCGCCCGGGGCGGACGAGGTCTCGGGGGTTGCCGGGCACGTGGAGGACCAGCCCGTCCCCGATGACGCCGGCGGGGCCCCCGCACCAGACCTTGGGAACGCGGCCGGCGCGGTCCCCGGCGGCCGGGTTCCGACGTGAGCGACGCCGGGCGGCGTCTCCTGGTCGTCGTCATCTTGATCGCGGTCTTCGGGGGTGTCGCCGTCGTCGACCGGGTCGTCGGTCGCGGCCCCGGGTCACCGCCCCCGTCCGCCGTTTCGGCCGAGTCGACCCAACGCATCGCGCCGGTGGGGGTCGAGTCGGCCGCCTGGTACTGCGCCGGTGGCACCGCGGCGGCCGGCGGTGGCGCAGTGACGCTACTGCTGGTGAACACGGGACCGGCTCCGATCCGAGGCGTGGACACCGCCCGCTCGACGGACGGCGCGGCTTCGTCGGTCCCGGTGGTCGTCCCGGCTCGAGGGTCCGCAGACGTGGCCCTGGGTACCGTCGGGGCCGGCTCCGCCGTCGCCGCATCGGTCGTATTCGACGGGGGAGGTGTCGGTGTCTGGGAAGAAGTCGAAGACTCGTCCGGGTGGAGCGTCACGCCCTGTGCGTCGACCCTGTCGCCCCAGTGGTACTTCGCCCACGGGTCGACGCAGACGGGCGACACCTTCGCCCTCGCGCTCTACAACCCGGGCGTCACCGATGCGGTCACCGACGTCGCCTTGCTCACGTCCACCGAAGGACTCGTCGCACCCGCCGCCTTCCAGGGGGTCGACGTCGGTGCCGGGTCGCTGGTGGTCGAGAACGTCGGGGACCACGTCCAAGACACCCCGGCCATCGGGGCCGAGGTGACCACCTTGTCGGGGTCCTTGGTGGCGTTCGAGCTCCAGACGACGGGCCAGCCTGGCCAGGACGGGTCCTCGCTCCTGCTCGGCGCGCCAGGCCCGTCGGGTCTGTCGGCCTTCGCACAGTCGACGGATCCAACCGGCGGCGGGCTCACCTACTACCTGATGAACCCGTCGGCCCATCCGGTGGTGGTGTCCGCCGCCATCGGCCTCCAGCACGGCTCGACCTCTCCGATCGCGCTCAGTGTCCCGGGGCAGGCGACGGCGACCCTCGACGCTGCCGACCAGCCGCGCATCCCGCAGTCCACGCCCTATTCGTTGACGTTCTCTTCGACCGGGAGCGGCGTGGTCGTCGTTCGGGTCGTGCGCGCACCGTCGAGCGCACCGTCGCCCCAGGTCGGCATCACCAACGCCCGGGCCGTCGGCCCGATGCGCTGGGTGGTCCCGTCGGTGCCGCCGCCGGGGACCGGACCGTGGTACCTGGCCGTGGGCGACTTGGCCGGCCGGTCCGTCACGGTCACGGTGCGCAGCGCATCCCACACCGGCTGGCAGCGCGTACCCATCGCGTCGGGCCGGATCGTGCCGGGCACGCCGTTGCTCGTCGGTCCCGAGCCGGGCGCGCCTATCGGCACGGCACCGCTCGAGGTCGTGGCGTCGGGTCCGGTGGCCGTACAGCTCGATGCGGTCCCCGCCGGCGGACCCGGTGTTGTCGTCCTCCCCGCCCTTGCCTTGGGATGATCCCGAGGGGCGTGCGCCTCGGCCCGTCAGTCGGTCGTCGTGCCGGCGGGCTCGGCCGTCGCCCCGGGCTCGCCGTCGACGCTCCCGTTGCTCGGGCTCTCGGGCGCGCCGACGGGAGCGGTCGTGAACTTGGCCAGGGCGGCGGCCCCGTTCTCGTGCACGGGCCGGCCATAAGCGGTGTCGACGAGCCGGCCGACTTCCTCCCCGTCGATCGTCTCGCGCTCGAGGAGTGCTCGGGCAACGGCGTCGAGGCCACCACGGTGCCGGCCGAGCAACTCGATGGACCGCTTCTCCTGGTCGCGCAGGATGCGGGAGATCTCGGCGTCGATGACCCGGCTGGTGTCCTCCGAGTAGTCGCGCGTGTGCATGAGGTCCTCGCCCAGGAAGACCATGCCTTGCGAGCCCCACGCCATGGGCCCGAGTTCTTCGCTCATGCCCCATTCCCGCACCATCTTGCGCGCCAGTTCGGTGTTGCCGACGAGGTCGTTGCTGGCCCCGGTGGACAGATCGCCGTAGACGATAAGCTCGGCGGCCCGGCCGCCCATGCGGACGGCCAGCGAGTCCTCGATCACCTCTCGCGGATAGATGTGGCGTTCCTCGAGCGGCAGCTGCTGGGTGACCCCGAGGGCCATGCCCGTCGGCAGGATGGTGACCTTGTGGACCGGGTCGGCGTGCTCGAGCACGTAGGCGAGGACCGCGTGCCCGCCCTCGTGGAAGGCGACGCGTTCCTTCTCCTGCTCGGAGAGCACGAGGCTCTCGCGACGCTGGCCCATGAGCACCCGGTCGCGAGCCGACTCGAAGTCCTGCATCTCGATCTGGTGGCTGCCGCGGCGCACGGCGTAGAGGGCCGCCTCGTTGACCAGGTTGGCCAGGTCGGCTCCGCTCATGCCGGGGGTCCCACGGGCTACGAGCTCGAGGTTCACGTCGGTGCCGATGCGCTTGTCCTTACAATGCACCTCGAGGATGGGCAGACGCTCCTCGAGGTCGGGGAGCGGCACGACGATCTGACGATCGAAGCGCCCTGGGCGCAAGAGCGCGGGGTCGAGGATGTCGGGCCGGTTGGTGGCGGCGATGATGACCACACCCTCGGCCGGGTCGAAGCCGTCCATCTCCGAGAGCATCTGGTTGAGCGTCTGCTCGCGCTCGTCGTGCCCGCCACCGAGGCCGGCACCGCGCTTGCGGCCGATGGAGTCGATCTCGTCCACGAAGATGATGGCGGGCGCCTGCTTGCGAGCCGTCTGGAAGAGATCGCGCACCCGACTGGCGCCGACGCCGACGAACATCTCCATGAAGTCGGAGCCGCTCACCGACAGGAACGGGACGCCGGCCTCACCGGCGACGGCCCGGGCGATGAGGGTCTTGCCGGTCCCCGGCGGCCCGACGAGAAGGATGCCCTTGGGGATCTTGGCGCCGATGTCGCGGAAGCGGTGCGGCGATTTCAGGAAGTCGACGACCTCGCTGATCTCGACCTTGACGCCTTGGTAGCCGGCGACGTCGCCGAACGTGGTGCGCGGTCGCTCGGTGGTGTACATCTTCGCTCGCGACCGCCCGATGGACATGATCCCGCTCATCTGCCCCTGGGCGCGCCGACTGATCCAGATGAAGATGCCGACGAACAGGACCAGGATGAGGATCGTCGGGAGATAGGTGCTCCAGGCGCTCTCAGTGGGAGTGAGGTACTTGAAGTCGGGAATGTTCTCCTGCATCACCGTGAGGTCGACCGGGACCGAGGGGTTGGGGCCGGGCACGGTGTAACTGCCCCCGTCCTTGAGCTTCCCGGTGATGACACCGTCGGTGTTGTTGACGGTGGCCGATTCCACCTTCTTGGCCTTGACGTAGTCCTGCATGAAGGTCTTGTACTGGATCGTCTGGACCGAGCTCTTCTGGAGCAGTGACGGCACGACCAGCACGGCGACCACGGCCACGATCAACAGGGCGAACACCCAGCGCCAGCTCTGGTCGCTCGAGGGCTGCTGGCCCTGGCCGGGGGGTGTCGGGCCCGGGCCGGCCCCGTTGCCGGAACCGGGCGCAGAACGTCCGCCGCGACGTTCGGGAAGGCTCGGACTCATTGCCCCATGCTATGCGTCCGCGACCGGCTCTCAGGCACCAGGGGTGCCGCACGGTCGCGGGCCTGCGGTATCTGCGCAGGTGTCCATAGGTAACCTGGGCACAATGGCGCGTCGTCACCCCGGGCCGGAGGCCTACCCGCCTTCGGGCTTCCCGGTGCCGCCGGCCGACCCGCCACCGGCGGCTGCGACGTTGCCGAGGCCACCGCGCACGGTGGCCGACGCCTGGTCCTGGCTGGTGGCCGCGGCGGTGGGGTTCGTCGTCGGCTATGTCCTGAGCGCCACCGTCCTGGTCGTCGTGGCGCAGCTCAACGGCCATGCGGGCGACCTGGCGACGCTCGAGCGGCTGGCCGTCCCCCCGAGTTGGGTCGTGGTCAGCGGGTTGGTGGGGTTGTGGGCCGGGTTCCTCGGAGCGGTGACGCTGTCCAGCAAGCGCTGGGGCACGGGTCGCGTGCTCCGGGACATGCATTGGGGATTTCGCTGGTGGGACCCGTTTCTCGGCCTAGTCACCGGGGTGGTGGGGCAGTTCGTGCTCCTCCCGATCATCTATCTCCCCGTCAGCCTCTTCGTGCCGCACCTGTCGCAGCGGTTGTCGGAGCCGGCCAAGCACCTCACCGGTGGGTTTCGCGGATCGGACGTGGCGGTCATCGCCTTGCTCACGGTGGCGGTCGTGCCCGTGGTCGAGGAGCTCTTCTTCCGCGGTCTCGTGCTGCGCGGCTTCCTGCGCGCCTTCGCCGGGGCGGGGCGTGTCCTGGGGCCGGTCCTGGCCGTCGTCGCCACCGGCGTGGTGTTCGGTGCCGCGCACGTCGAGCCGCTGGAGTTCCTCGGCCTCGCCGCCTTCGGGGTGGTCCTCGCCGTCCTGGCTTATCGCTGCGACCGCCTGGGGCCGTCGATCTTCGCTCATGCCACGTTCAACCTCGCGGCCATGTTGGTGGTCGTCTACGGAGGCGTCGTGCGCGTCCCCGTCCTGTGAGCGTGACCTCGCCGCCGATCGGCGAGCCGGCACTGGGCGACGCCCCCCCGGTTGTGAGGTCGGTCACCATGGAGCGCATGCGTCGGCCCCTCGCCCCGACCATCGTGACCCTGGTCGCGGTGCTCGCGGTCATCGGCGCCGTCCTCTGGCAGTGCGACCCGGCGCTGCTGCTGGCCAACACCACCACCACCGGGGGCGACACGGGTGCGCACGTGGGCCTGGCCGCCTACCTGCAGTCGCATCTGCTCATGCACTTCCAGCTCACGGGCTGGTTTCCCGGCGCGTATGACGGCCTACCGCTCTACACCTTCTACTTCCCGTTCGCGGACATGCTGGCCGGCGTTGCCGGCTGGGTGATCCCGTTCAACATCGCCTTCAAATTCGTCACGCTGCTCGGTTCGCTCACCTTGCCGGTAGCGGCGTGGGCCTTCGGTCGGCTGGCCGGCCTGGAGCGTCCGAGGCCGGCCGTCTTGGCCCTGGCCGCACTCCCGTTCCTCTTCGACCAGTCCTACACGATCTACGGCGGGAACCTCTTCTCGACGATGGCCGGCGAGTACTCGTACTCCTTCGCACTGTCGGTGGCCCTCGTCTTCCTCGGTGTCGTCGTGCGGGGCATGCGTACCGGCCGCATGCGAGCGGCCGCCGCGGGACTGCTCGCCATCTGCATGCTGAGCCACCTGGTCCCGGCGATGTTCGCGCTGGCCGGTGTCGGTGTGCTCTTCCTCCTGGGCCCACCGTCGTGGCGTCGGCTGTGGTGGGTGGTGACCGCGGTGGGCACCGGTTTGCTGCTGGTGGCCTTCTGGGCCGTGCCGTTCGCCACGGAGCAGTCGCTGGCCACCAACATGGGGTGGCTGAACGTCACGACCTATGCCGCGTTGCTCGCACCCGGCGGCAATCGGTGGGCGCTGGCGCTGGCTGCCGTGGGCACCGTGGTGGCCATCGTCCGGCTCGAGCGGTCGATGATCGTCTTCACCGTGCTCGGTGCCCTCTCGGCGCTGGCCGTCGTCTTCGATCCCCAGGGCAAGCTCTACAACACTCGCTTCGTCCCGTTGTGGTGGATCTGCGTCTACCTCCTCGCCGCCTACGCGGTGGCCGAGTTCGGCGTGGCGCTGGCCGTCGGCGGGCGCCGACTCCGGAGCTGGATCTCCGAGCGCGACGCCAGCGCCTGGGCGGGCGGGGCGCCGGTGCCCGGGGCGCCGGCGGGCATGACGGCACCGCGGCCGGGGTCGGCGGCGGGCATGATGCCGCCGCCGCTCGCCGGGTCGGGGGCTCCCGCCTACGGGCCCCTTTCCCCGCGTCGCTATGCCTGGGCCCCCGGGGCGGTGGGTGTGCCGATCGCCGCCCTCATCGCCGTGCTCCTGGCCTTCGTGCCGACCTTCGTGGTCGGTCCGAGCACGAACATCACCCTCGGTCCGTTCCACGTCAAGGCCAGCAACGTGAAGTACTGGGCCGAGTGGAACTACGCCGGCTACCAGGGCAAGGCGGCCTGGCCGGAGATGGAGGCCGTCGTGGCCACCATGGAAGGGGTCTCGCGTCGTTACGGCTGCGGGCGGGCCATGTGGGAGTACAACTCGAACCTGGACCGCTTCGGGACGCCCATGGCGCCCATGCTCCTGCCGTACTGGACCGATGGCTGCATCGACTCTCAAGAGGGCCTCTTGTTCGAGTCCTCGGCCACGACGCCGTACCACTTCATCGACCAGGCCGAGCTCTCGGCCGCGCCCTCGGAAGCGGTGGTCGCCTCGACGACGGGGATCGACTACGGCCCGGTCGACGTGGCGCTGGGCGTCCAGCACCTGCAATTGCTCGGGGTCCGGTACTTCATGGCGACGTCCCCGGCGGTCCAGGCACAAGCGGATGTCGATCCCGACTTGACGTTGGTGGCCACCACCGGTCCCTGGCGGGACGTGGAGAGCGGCCAGTCCTACGTGGACACGTGGAAGATCTATGTGGTCAAGGACACCGCCATGGTGGCCCCGCTCACCCAGGACCCGACGGTGGTCACCGGCGTCGCCGCGGGCCAGCCGACGTGGTTCCCCCTGGCCCAGAAATGGTACGCGGACCCGGCCCAGTGGAGCCGTGAGCTGGTCCTGAACGGTCCGGCGTCGTGGCCGCGGGCGTCGGGGGCCGACGCCATGGCCGGCGATCCCTCAGGGCGCGACCCGTTGCCCACCGTGCACGTCTCGGACATCCGCACCAGCGACGACGAGGTGCGATTCCATGTCGACCGGATCGGTGTGCCGGTGCTCGTCCGGATCTCGTACTTCCCGAACTGGCAGGCCACGGGGGCGCAGGGGCCCTATCGCGCCGCCCCGAACCTCATGGTCGTGGTCCCCACGTCCCGGGACGTCACCCTGTATTACGGCACATCGCCCGCCGGGCGCGCCGGCGAGGTCCTGACCTTCGCCGGCGTCCTGGCCTTCGTCGTCCTGGTGGTCCGACGCCGCCGGGGCTTCACGATGCCCTGAGCGGAACCCCCACCGCGAGGAGACCCGCGCCGCGCCCGTCGGTGTGCCATGGCCGTGTCCGGCCTGCGGCGACGGCGGGTACAGCGATTAGGCTCGGATGGCCATGAGCGCCCTCGATGCCGTCTTCAAGGCGTACGACGTGCGCGGCACCGTGCCCGATCAGATCGACGCCCGGGCGTGTCGCGCCATCGGTTGGGCATTCGCGCGCTTCGTCGGCACCGGCCGGGTGATCGTTGCCCGGGACATGCGGTCGTCGGGGGTGCAGCTCGCCGCGGCGTTCGCTTCGGGGGTGCGCCGGGCGGGCGCGGACGTGGTCGACCTCGGGTTGGCATCGACCGATCTGCTCTATTTCGCCTCGGGGAGCCTCGACGCCCCCGGAGCCATGTTCACCGCCTCACACAACCCGGCTGCGTACAACGGGATCAAGATGTGCCTCGCCGGGGCCGCACCGATCAGCCTGGATACCGGACTGGCGACGATCCAGGCGGGCGCCGAGGAGGCGATCGCTACTGGTTCAGACGGGGGCCCCGAGATCGGCGGCTACGAAGAGCGCGATCTCCTCGCCGACTATGCCCGACACGTTCGCGGGTTCGTCGACACCGCCGCCCTTCGGCCCCTGCGGATCGTGGCCGACACCGCCAACGGCATGGGCGGCCTCGTCGCCCCCGCGGTGTTCGAGGGACTTCCCTTCGAGGTGGTGATGTTGTACCCCGAGCTTGACGGGACCTTCCCCAACCACCCGGCCGACCCCATCCAACCCGAGAACGTCGCCGACCTGAAGAAGGCGGTCCTCGACCACCAGGCGGACATCGGCTTGGCCTTCGACGGCGATGCCGACCGGGTCTTCCTGGTCGACGAGCGAGCCGAGTCGGTGTCCGGGTCGCTGACCACGGCGCTCGTGGCACGGGCGATGCTGGCCAAGCACCCCGGCGCCACCGTCCTCTACAACCTGATCTGCTCGAAGGTGGTGCCCGAGACCATCGAGGAGTGTGGCGGCATCGCGGTGCGCACCCGCGTCGGCCACTCCTTCATCAAGCAGGTGATGGCCGAGACGGGGGCCGTCTTCGGCGGGGAGCACTCGGGCCACTACTACTTCCGAGACAACTATCGGGCCGACTCCGGGCTGATCGCCGCGCTGGTCGTGCTCGAGGTCCTGTGCGCCGCCGATCGGACCCTGTCGGAGCTGCTCGAGCCGTACCGCCGCTACGCCGACTCGGGCGAGGTCAACACCGAAGTGGCCGACCCGGTCGCGGCGGTGGACGCCGTGGCCGATCATTTCGCCGCCGACGGGCGCCAAGTCGATCGCAGCGACGGGCTGACCGTGGAGTTCGGCGACTGGTGGTTCAACCTTCGGCCGTCGAACACGGAGCCGTTGCTTCGGCTCAACGTCGAGGCCCGGACTCCCGGCGAGTGCGATCGGCACGTGGCCGAGGTCCTTGCCCTGGTGTCCCGACTCGGCGCCGGCTGACGGCACCCGGACACGACCACGGTTCGCCTGACACCACCGTTCGCCCGAAAACGACGAAAGGACCACGCGCATGGCGCTCGACCCTCTGCTCCTGGAGGTGCTCGCCTGTCCCGAGGACAAGGGACCCCTGCTGTATTTCGCTGACGAGGACGCGCTCTACAACCCGCGCCTGCATCTTCGCTACGACGTGCGTGACGGCATTCCCGTGATGTTGTCGGACGAGGCGACGTCGGTCGACGACGCCGAGCACGACCGCCTCATGGCCAAGGCCGAAGCCGGCGGAGTCCCCGAGACCCTTTCCGCCGAGGGCCGGGCGTGACCGCCGGGGCGCGGCCGGCGGGCGCCATCGACACCCAGAACATGTTCGAGGCCACGGCCGGCTTCCCCGAGCAGGTGGCCGCCGCCAGCAAGGCCGCGCATGGGCTCGAAGGCCTGCCGTCGCACGATTACGTCGAGAACGTCGTGGTCCTCGGCATGGGGGGAAGCGGCATCGCCGGCGACGTCATGGTGTCGGTGGCGGGGCCGTTCTTGCCCGTCCCGGTGACCGTGGTGAAGTCCTACGCGCCCCCCGACTTCGTCGGCCACGGGTCGCTCGTCTTCGCCATGTCCTTCTCCGGAGATACCGAGGAGACCGTCGAGGCCGCCGGTGAGGCCGCCGCCGCCGGGGCGAGACTGGTGGTGGTCACCTCCGGCGGGGAACTGGCCCGTTTGGCCGGCGAGTGGGGCGCCCCCGTGGTCCCCGTGCCCGGCGACATCCCCCAGCCGCGCGCCGCGCTCGGGGCGATGGCCATCCCGCCGCTGATCGTCCTCGAGGAGATCGGCCTGTTCCCCGGCGCGTCGCAGTGGGTGGCCCTGGCCGTGGATCAGATTTCTCGGCGCCGCGACGGGCTGGTGCGGTCGGGGAACGTGGCCGAGGAGATCGCCCGGCACCTGCAACGGACCATCCCGCTGGTCTACGGCGCCCATGGCCTCGGGGCGACCGCCGCCCTGCGCTGGAAGACCCAGGTCAACGAGAACGCCAAGTCGCCCGCCTTCTGGGCCACCTACCCCGAGCTGTGCCACAACGAGGTCGCCGGATGGGGTCAGAACGGCGACGTCACGCGCCAGGTGATGTCGGTCGTGAACCTCCGACACGAGGCCGAGCACCCGCAGGTGCAGCGCCGCTTCGACTTGGTGACCGAGCTGTTGCGCGAGGTGGTGGCCGACGTGGTCGAGGTCCGCGCCGACGGCGAGGGCGACCTGGCCCAGCTCCTCGACCTGGTGATCGTGGGCGACTTCGTCTCGTTGTACCTGGCCGCGGCCGAGGGCATCGACCCGGGCCCCGTCCCAGTCCTCGTCGACCTCAAGGCATCACTGCGCGAAGCCTGAGCAGCCACCACCTATCCTTGTTCGGCACCCCCAGCCCAGGTGCCCGACGAAGGAGATCCCGCATGCCCAGTGCCGACCAACGGCTCCGGTTCAAGGTCGCCGACCTCTCTTTGGCCGCGTTCGGCCGTCGCGAGATCGACATGGCGGAGCACGAGATGCCGGGACTCATGGCCATGCGGGCCGAGTACGCCGCTGTCCAGCCGCTGGCCGGCGCGCGCGTGACCGGGTCCCTGCACATGACCGTGCAGACTGCCGTGCTGATCGAGACCCTCGTGGCCCTCGGGGCGCAGGTCCGGTGGGCCAGTTGCAACATCTTCTCCACCCAGGACCACGCCGCCGCCGCCGTGGCGGTGGGCCCCGACGGCACGCCCGACGACCCCCGGGGCGTGCCCGTGTTCGCATGGAAGGGGGAGACGCTCGAGGAGTACTGGTGGTGCACCGAGCAGGCCCTGCTGTGGCCTGAAGGCGGTCCCAACATGATTCTCGACGACGGGGGTGATGCCACCCTCCTCGTTCACAAGGGTGTCGAGTTCGAGAAGGCCGGGTCCGTGCCGAGCCCGGCGACAGCCGACGCCGAGGAGCTGGCGGTGATCCTCGAGGTGCTGACGCGCAGCCTGGCCGAGGACCCCAGCCGCTGGACCTCGATCGCCAACGGCATCAAAGGGGTCACCGAAGAGACGACGACCGGTGTGCACCGCCTCTACGAGATGGAACGCCAAAGTGAATTGTTGTTCCCGGCCATCAACGTGAACGACTCGGTCACGAAGTCGAAGTTCGACAACAAGTACGGGTGCCGACACTCCCTGGTCGACGGCATCAACCGGGCCACCGACGTCCTCGTCGGGGGCAAGGTGGCCGTGGTCTGTGGCTTCGGCGACGTGGGCAAGGGGTGCGCGCAGTCGTTGTCGGGCCAGGGAGCACGGGTCGTGGTGACCGAGATCGACCCCATCTGCGCGCTGCAAGCGGCCATGGAGGGTTACCAGGTGGCGACGCTGGCCGACGTGGTGTCGACGGCCGACATCTTCATCACGGCCACCGGGAATCGGGATGTGATCACGGCGGCCGACATGGCCAAGATGAAGCACCAGGCCATCGTCGGGAACATCGGCCATTTCGACAACGAGATCGACATGACCGGCTTGGCGGCGACGTCGGGGATCGAGCGGGTGAACATCAAGCCCCAGGTCGACAAGTGGGTGTTCTCCGACGGCCACGCCGTGATCGTCTTGTCGGAGGGGCGGTTGCTCAACCTCGGCAACGCCACCGGCCACCCGAGCTTCGTCATGTCGAATTCGTTCACGAACCAGGTGATGGCCCAGGTGGAGGTGTTCACCAAGGCGGGGACCTACGAGAACAAGGTGTACGTGCTGCCCAAGCACCTCGACGAGAAGGTGGCCCGCCTGCACCTCGACGCCCTCGGCGTCCGTCTGACCGAGCTCACCCCCGAGCAGTCCGCCTACATCGGCGTGGCCGTGGACGGTCCCTACAAGCCCGACACCTATCGCTACTGAGGGTCGGGAACCACCCGGTCCGTGTCGGTTCCGGCAGGCCCCGTTGCCGGTCGAGCGTGCCGAAGATCGGCACCGGGCGTAGGATCGGTTCGTGGGTTGCGTCCGGGTCTGTGGTTGCAAGTCGAAGCCAGTCGCAGGCAAAACGACCCACGTAAGGCAACTCGTGGTTGCTGAGCATGGTGCGACTTAGAAGTAAGCCCTGCCCATCGCGGCGCCGGCTGTCGGCTCCCGGTGGAGAAGGAGCGAAGACGGCCGTTGTCGGTTCCGCCGGGTCGTGCGCCAGTCGTCCGACCGCCGGTGCCGGGCCGCCAACTCCTCCGCAGGCGAGTGTGGGGCCAAAGACCAGGTCAGCCGGGCGCAACCCATGCACCGAGGCGGGTGAAGCGATCGAAGAAGTGGGGACGGGCATGCTCGCCCCGCGCGCGAGGGAGGTGCCGAGGTGGACGTCGATATCGTGGGACGAAAGGGCGAGGTGCCCGATGAGGTGCGGGCCCGCGCCAAGGCGAAGGTAGAGAAGATCGGTCGCCTCGCCCCTGTCCTCGAGCGGGCCGAGGTTCGCCTGGCCGAGGACCGCGACGCACCCGTGGCCGCGCGCAAGGTGTGCGAGGTCACCATGACCGGGCACGGCCACACGCTGCGCGCCCGTGCCGTGGCGCACGAACTGGCCGAGGCCGTCGACAAGGTCGTCGACAAGCTCGAGCACCAGGTGGAACGGCTGAAGGGAAAACTGCTCGCCCGATCCCACCCCCGCCGCGGGCTCGACACCCGCACACCGCCCCCCGGCGCGCCGGGAGAGCTCGAAGGCCTCGAGGTGCTCACGGGCGAGCCCGAGGCAAACGAAGCCCAGCCCGGGCCCGGCGCCTCGGCCTAGCGCACGGGCCCGTCCCCCACTCGGGGTGTGATCCGGGCCCGGGGATTCGCCCCTGACCAGGGGCACGGTCCCCGGCCGGCGCCGGCGACGGGGAAGTCGCCGGTACACTCGACCGGTCATGAGCGTTTTCACCAAGGTCCTGCGGGCGGGAGAGGGCAAGAAGGTTCGCCGACTGGCGGAGCTCGTGCCCCTCGTCAACGCCCTCGAGCCCGAGATCGAGGCCATGTCCGACACGGAGCTGCGTGGGCAGACCGATGTCTTCCGGAGTCGTCTCGACGCCGGCGAGAGCCTCGACGCCATGCTCATCGAGGCGTTCGCCACAGTCCGCGAGGCGTCGTGGCGCGTCCTGGGCCAGCGCCACTTCGACGTGCAGCTCATGGGCGGGATGGCCTTGCACTTCGGCTGGATCGCCGAGATGAAAACCGGCGAGGGCAAGACCCTCGTCTCGACGCTTCCGGTCTATCTCAACGCCCTGAGCGCCAAGGGCGTCCATGTGATCACGGTGAACGACTACCTGGCCCGGCGCGACGCCGAATGGATGGGCCAGGTCCACCGGTTCCTCGGCCTGAACGTTGGCCGCGTGAGCCCGGAGATCCCCGACTTCGCCGACAAACGCGATGCCTATGCGTGCGACGTCACCTACGGGACCAACACCGAGTTCGGTTTCGACTATCTGCGCGACAACATGGCGCGTTCGCGCGACGCCATGGTCCAGCGGGGCCATCACTTCGGAATCGTCGACGAGGTGGACTCGATCCTGATCGACGAGGCCAGGACCCCGCTCATCATCTCGGGCCCGGGCACCGAGTCGGCCAAGCTCTACTACCAGTTCGCCGGGATCGCCCGAACCCTTGTCGCCGACGACGACTACGAAGTGGACGAGGAGAAGCGGATCGTCGTGCCGACCGAGGCGGGCATCGCCAAGGTGGAGCGCCAGCTCGGCACCGACAACCTCTACGACGTGGTCTCGGTGAACTACGTCCACCACTTGACCGCGGCCCTCAAGGCCAAGGAGCTGTACCACCGCGACAAGGACTACCTGGTCGCCGACGGCGAGGTGAAGATCGTCGACGAGTTCACCGGCCGCACGCTCGACGGCCGGCGTTGGTCCGACGGGCTACACCAGGCCGTCGAGGCCAAGGAACGGGTCCGGATCAAGGAGGAGAACCACACCTGGGCCACCGTCACGCTCCAGAACTACTTCCGCCTCTACGAGAAGCTCTCGGGGATGACCGGGACGGCGGAGACCGAGGCGGCCGAGTTCGCCAGCACCTACGGGATCTCGGTGGTGCCCATCCCGACGAACATGCCCATGGTGCGCGAAGACGGCGCTGATCTCATCTACAAGTCGGAAGACGCCAAGTTCGACGCCGTCATCGACGACATCATCGAGCGTTACGAGACGGGCCAGCCCGTTCTCGTCGGAACGGCCTCGGTGGCCAAGTCCGAGCACCTCTCCCGGCTGCTCGAGCGCCGGGGCATCCCTCATCAGGTCCTCAACGCCAAGCAGCACGCGCGCGAAGCCGACATCGTCGTCCAGGCCGGCCGCCTGCATGCCATCACCGTGGCCACCAACATGGCCGGCCGGGGTGTCGACATCCTCCTCGGTGGCAACCCCGAGGGCCTGGCCCGCCAAGAGGCGCTGTCGCGGGGGCTCGACTTGGACACCGACGAGGGGCGCGCCGAGTTCGCCAAGCTGGTCGAGCGCTTCGAGAAGGAGTGTGCCGAGGAGGGAGACCAGATCCGCGAGCTCGGCGGTCTCTACGTCCTCGGCAGCGAGCGCCACGAGTCCCGGCGCATCGACAACCAGCTGCGTGGCCGCGCCGGCCGCCAGGGGGACCCGGGTGAGAGTCGATTCTTCTTGTCGCTCGAAGACGAGCTCATGCGCCTTTTTGCCACCGGGCTGATGCAGTCGGTCATGAACCGCGCGCTGCCCGATGACGTCCCCATCGAGGCGAAGATGGTGAGCCGGGCCATCGAACGGGCGCAGAACACGGTCGAGGGTCGCAACGCCGAGATCCGCAAGGATGTCTTGAAGTACGACGAAGTCATGAACGAGCAGCGCAAGGTGATCTACGCCCGCCGTCTGCAGATCATCGACGGCGACGACCTGCGCGAGCGTACCGAGGAGCTGCTCGGCCTCACCATCGAGGGCCTGGTGGAAAGCGCCTGTCCTCGCGACTACCCCGAGGAGTGGGATCTCGACCAGCTCCTCTCCGAAGTGGCGTTGTACTACCCCACGGCATTCACCGTCGAGGACCTGTCCGAGGCGTCCACCGCGGCCCAGGTGGCGGAGAGCCTTCTCGCCGAGGCACTCGACTACTACGCGGCGCGAGACGAGATGTTCCCTGGTGGCGAGCCCGAGGCGCGTCAGGTCGAGCGCGAGGTGATGCTCCAGATCATCGACCAGCGCTGGCGCGAGCACCTCACCGAGATGGACTACCTGCGCGAGGGCATCAACCTCCGGGCCATGGGGCAGCAGGACCCGCTCGTGGCCTGGCAGCGCGAGGGTTTCACCATGTTCGGCGACCTGATGGACTCGATCGACGACGACTATCTGCGCTACGTGATGCACGTGCAGGTGGTGGCCGAGGCCCGGGCCGAGCCGGACCTGTCAGGAGTGAGCTACCTCGCCGCCGAGGACCCCGTCGGCGGGCCGACCCTCCTCGAGGCGTTCCGGGCCACGGCGCCGGAGTCACCAGGCACTCCCGACAACGGCTCGCCGGTCGGCGTCGGGGCCGTATCGGGCAACGGCGGCGGCCCGCTGAGCGACGACACCCAGGCACCGTTGGTCAAGGCCCCGAGCGAGAAGCTCGGGCGCAACGACCCGTGCTGGTGCGGGAGCGGCCGCAAGTTCAAGTTGTGCCATGGCGCGCGGTGACGGCGCCGGGGCCGGCGAGCAGCGCGACCTGCGCGCCGAGCTCGAGGGGTTGCGCGCCCGCCTCGACGAAGCCGAGCGCTACCTAGGACTCGAATCGCTGCGGGCGCGTCGCACGGAGCTCGAGAAGCAGGTTTCGCGAGCGGACCTGTGGGACGATCCCGAGCAGGCCAGGTTGGTGACTTCGGAGTTCTCCCGCGTGGGCGACGATATCGGCCTTCTCGAGGGGCTCGGCGCCCGGTTGACGGACGCCGAAGGTCTCTACGAGCTGATGGTCGATGAAGGTGACGACACGGTCGAGGGTGCCATTCTCGCCGATGTCGACCAATTGGGGCGCGAGGTCAACCAGCTCGAGTTGCTGTCACTGTTCGCCGGCGAGTACGACGAGCGCGACGCCATCGGCGAGCTTCACGCCGGCCAGGGCGGCACCGACGCCCAGGACTGGTGCGAGATGATGCTGCGGATGTACCTGCGCTGGGCCGAGCGCCGGGGGTTCGACGTCGAGGTGGACGAGACCACGCCAGGTCAGGAAGCGGGCTTGCTGTCGGCCACGTTCATCGTGAAAGGTCGCTTCGCCTACGGCTTGCTGTCGGCCGAGCGCGGCGTCCACCGCCTGGTGCGCATGTCACCGTTCGACGCCGCCCACCGGCGCCAAACGAGCTTCGCGTCGGTCGACGTCGTCCCCTTCCTCGAGGACGTGGGCGACGTCGGCATCGACGAGAAGGACCTGCGGATCGACACCTACCGTTCCTCGGGTGCCGGCGGCCAACACGTGAACAAGACGGACTCGGCCGTCCGGTTGACCCACCTCCCGACGGGAATCGTCGTCTCGTGCCAGAACCAGCGCAGCCAGCACCAGAACAAGGCACGTGCCATGCAGATCCTGGCGGCGAAGCTGGCCGAGGTCCAGCGCGAGGAACGACGCGCCGAATTGGAGTCGATCTCGGGCCCGAAGGCCGAGGTGGCCTGGGGCAACCAGATTCGCTCCTATGTCATGGCGCCGTACCAATTGGTGAAGGACCTCCGCACCGACCTCGAGACCGGCAACGTCGACGCCGTGCTCGACGGCGACATCGAGGCGTTCATGGAGGCGGAGCTCCACCGCCGCCGGGCGGCAGGGAACTGACGGCTGCCGGTGACAGTGCTGGCGGTGACGCGGCGCGGTCGGTGCCGATGCCACGGGTGCCGCTGGCATTCCCGGCCCGCCGTCGTCCGAGGTCACGGTCGGTTCCCGCTGTCGCTCCCGGAGGTGCCATCGGATGGTGATCGGGGGCTGCTAGCCTTTCCGTGACCTGACGCGCACTCACCGGCGGCGGCGTCGGGACCCCCGAGCCCGCCGAGGTCTTTCCTCGATGATCCGTTTCGAGAACGTCTCCAAGACATACCAGGCCGGCAACAAAGCCGGCACCCTCGCCCTCCAGGAGATCTCTATCGAGATCAACAAGGGAGAATTCGTGTTCCTGGTCGGCCCTTCGGGGTCGGGGAAGACGACCTTCATCCGACTCCTGTTGCGCGAAGAGGTAGCCGACGACGGCCAGATCTGGGTGGCCGGCCGCGAGATCGGCCGGATGAGTCATTGGCGGATCCCCTATCTGCGGCGCAATATCGGCTGCGTCTTCCAGGACTACCGGTTGTTGCCCAACAAGTCGGTCTTCGAGAACGTGGCCTTCGCGCTCGAGGTCATCGGCCGCCCCAAGCACGTGATCGGGGCCCAGGTGCCCCAGGTGCTCGACCTGGTTGGTCTGACCAAGAAGCGCGACAGCCTGCCGAACGAATTGTCCGGTGGCGAACAGCAGCGAGTTGCGGTGGCGCGTGCGTTTGTAAACCGGCCCCTCATCCTTCTCGCCGATGAGCCGACCGGGAACCTCGACCCGGCTACGAGCCAGGGCATCATGCGCCTGCTCGACCGCATCAACCGCACCGGCACGACCGTGGTCATCGCCACGCACGACGCCGGCATCGTCGACCAGATGCGCCGGCGGGTCATCGAGCTCGACCACGGGGCACTGGTGCGCGACCAGGCCCGCGGCGTCTACGGCTATGGGACCTGATCGAGGAGTGGCCTGACCATGCCGGTATCCGTCGACTATGTGGCCCGCGAGACGGCGTCGAACCTTTGGCGCAATCGCCTGATGACCGTGGCCGCCATCCTCACCGTGGCCGTTTCGTTGTTCCTCGTCGGGGCGTCGCTGTTGGTTCGTCAGAGCGTGGCGCATGCCACCGCCCGGTGGCAGAACGGCGTGAACGTCCTCGTCTTCCTCCAACCGGGCATCGACGCATCGCAAAAGTCGTCGGTCACTACCGGGATCCAGCAGTTGCCGTACGTGCAGAGCTGCATATATCGCACCTCCGCCTACGACTTCAACGAGGCCAAGCACCTGCTTCCTCCCGACGTCTCGCAGGCCCTCACCGTCGGGTCGACCCCCTCCTCGCTGCGATGCGTGCTCAGCGACCCGAACCAGGCTCAGGCGATCTTCACCGAATTCCACGGGCGACCCGGCGTGGCCGGGATCAATTGGCCCCATCAGGCGGTGAAGAACATGGAGACGTTCACGCACATCGCGCAGTGGGTGTTCTTGGTGATGGCGGTGATCCTGCTCCTGTCGGCGTCGGTGCTGATCTTGAACACGATCCGTCTCGCCATCTTCGCCCGACGGCGCGAGGTGTCGGTGATGAAGCTGGTCGGTGCCACCAACTGGTTCATTCGCGTGCCGTTCATGTTCGAAGGACTCGTCCAGGGCTTGCTCGGAGCGGCCATCGCCGCGGTCGCGGTGACGATGTTGCACGTGCTGGCGAACTACTTCGCCGCCAAGCCGAGCAGCAGCCTCTATCAGTTCTGGATGCCGACCTCGCAAGTGGTCATGACCAACGTGGTGGTCGTGCTCATCGGGCTCGTCGTGGGCACGCTCGGGTCGGCCTTCGCCATCCGTCGATTCCTCGACGCCTAGCGGTGTCGCCGCGAACGGCGGTCCGGGCCGGCCCGGCCGGCGTCAGGCGTCGCTGGCGACCCACGGCGTCCCGCCCGCCTCAAGGCCCGGGCACCGGCGACCGATGCCTAATTCCGGGACCGGCGGACGGTGAAGGAGACCTCCTCATGGCGCCAACCGGCGTTGGCGGTGCGATCGAGGGCGCTGACCGGCAGCGTGTCGCCGGCGACGGCCTCGGCACCGGGCGTCGGATGCATCTCGTGACGGTCGACCCCGTACCGGGTCGGCGGGCATGGGAGCACGCGTGGTGCACCTGCGGCGCCGAAGGTCGATTCCGCGTCGACGGCGATGCCGAGGACTGGGCCCTCACCCACACTGGTGCGCCGCTGGCCGTGGTCGGCTGGCGAGCTGCCCAGGCGTCCTGAGCACCGAGGCGTGCCGATGAAGACCGGCCGCCGCCTGGTGGCCCGCGTGCTCGTTGCCGTCGGCCTGGCGGTGGCGTCCCTGTCCCTGTCGGCGTGGTGGGCGCAGGCCATCGCCACCCGTGAAGCTCCGGTGCTGACCTCGATGGCACTGCACTCGATCGAGTCGGCGGTGACCACCCAACTCCAGGCCGAGGCCGGATCGGCCGGCCTGTCGCCCCAGGCCCGGCAGGCCGCGCTGGGCGCCCTCGACAGCCCCACGGTGCGCCGGGCCATCGCCGCCGGCGATCCCGGGCCCACCGTCGAGGCCGCGCTCGAGAAGGCCGATCCCGCGCTGGCCCCCGCGCTCAGGGCCAGCCCATTGTCCGCTCCGGCGGTCGGTCGGTTCGTGATCCGCGAGGGGACCCGGATCCGGCCCCTGGCCAAGGCCGGCTTGGCCGCCGCCGTCGCCTTGTGCGCGCTGGCGCTGCTCGTGGCCGTCGACCGATTTCACGTGCTGCGCCGCGTGGGCTGGTGGGGGGTTCTCGCCGCCGGCTTCACGCTGCTACTCGGCTGGGGGCTGCCGGCCGCGCTCGGGCTCCGTGGGAGCCAGGGCAACGTCGGGGTCATGGTCCGGGCCGGGCTCGCGGCCACGGTGCCGTTGCGAGCGTTGTCGTTGACGGTGGGACTGGTGGGATTGGTCCTGGCCGTGGTCGGCGTGGTGGTGCCGCCGCTCGTGCGTTGGCGGGCGCCGACGCCGGCCGAGGCCGGCGCCGACCGGCCGCGTGCGAGCGCGCCGCCGGGACCGCCGCGCCGGTCGTCGCGGTCGCGCCGACGTGGCGTGTACGGGGCGATCTCGTCGTCGTCGAAGGTGGACGTCCGCCTGTAGGGCGCCGGGGGCCTAACGTCTCGAGATGCCCCTCGAGCTCACCGTCGTCGACGCCTTCACCGACCGCCCCTTCGCCGGCAACCCGGCGGCCGTGGCCGTGGTCGGCACCTTCCCGGACGTGGCGCGCATGGCCATGATCGCCCGGGAGATGAACCTGTCGGAGACGGCGTTCGTCGTCGCCCGGGATGACGGCACGTTCGACTTGCGCTGGTTCACACCGACGGTGGAGGTGGACCTCTGCGGGCACGCCACCTTGGCTGCGGCACACGTCCTCGGGGGGTCGGCCCGCTTCCACACGCGCAGCGGGCTCCTCAGCTGCGCCACGGGGGACGGCGGCTGGATCGAGATGGACTTCCCCAGCGACCCGGTCTCCACCGACGAGGTGCCGTCCGCGCTCGGCCTCGGCGCCGACGTCGAGGCCGTCTACTTCGGGCGGGGGCGCCAGGACATCCTGATCGAGGTGCCCGGCGCGTCGGTCGTCCGGCGCCTCGAGCCCGACCTGCCGTCCGTCGCCGCGCTGGGGTCGCGCTGTGTGATCGTGACCGCGGGCGGGGACCGCCCGGGCATCGACTGTGTGAGCCGGGTGTTCGGGCCCAACGCGGGCATCTCCGAGGACCCGGTGACCGGCTCGGCCCACTGCACCTTGGCCGGCTTCTGGAGCGCGCGCCTCGGACGCGGCGAGCTCGTGGGCGAACAGGCCTCGGCACGCGGCGGGACGGTGCGCATGCGAGTGGCGGGCGAGCGCGTCGTGCTCGGCGGCCACGCGGTGACGGTGTCCACGGTCACCCTTCACGTCTGAGCGCCGGCGTGCGAGCCCTGGCCCTGGTCGAGCGTTGGCCGGCACCGCAGGCCGCCGCCGGCGTCCTGCGCCTCGAGCCCGCCGACCCGGCCGCGCCTCGCCGGTCGGTCGCCCCCGGCCCGGCCGCCGTCGTCGTCGACACCGTCGGGGACGACCGACGGCGCTTGCCGTGGGCTTCGGTCTCGAAGCTGCTCGTGGCCCTGGCCCTGTTGGTGGCGTGCGAGGAGGGGACGGTCGATCTCGACGAGCCGGCCGGCCCGCCCGGGAGCACCGTCCGCCACCTGTTGGCCCACGCGTCCGGTCTCGGCCCCGACGACCCGGTCCCGATCGCCGCCCCGGGGCGACGGCGTATCTACTCCAACGCCGGGTTCGACGTGTTGGCTCGCCATCTCGCCGCGCGCGCCGGCATGGCGTTCGTCGACTACCTGGGCGAGGGTGTGCTGGGCCCGCTCGCCATGGCCCGAACCGTGCTCGCGCCCGACGCCTCGCCGGCCTCGGGGGTCGTCGGGCCCCTCACGGACCTGCTGGCGCTCGGTCGTGAACTGCTCGCCCCGGTGCTCGTGTCGACGGCGACCCTGGCCGAGGCCACCGCAGTGGCGTTCCCCGGGCTGGCGGGCGTGCTCCCCGGCTTCGGACGCTACGACCCGTGCGATTGGGGACTCGGTTTCGAGGTCAAGGGGGCCAAGGCACCACACTGGACGGGGAGGGCCAACGGTCCGTCCACCTTCGGCCATTTCGGTCGGTCCGGGACCTTCTTGTGGGTCGACCCGGAGGCGGGGGTGGCTTGCGGGGCCCTCGGCGACCTGGCCTTCGGCCCGTGGGCCGCGGACGCGTGGCCGGTGCTCGCCGACGCTGTCATCGCCCAATGGGGCCGGGGGCCCGGTTCGACGGTCGCCTAGGCTGGCGTACCATGAAGGGGGTGATCCTGGCCGGGGGCACGGGCACGCGCCTGCACCCGCTGACCCGGATCACCAACAAGCACCTGCTGCCCATCTACGACCGCCCGATGGTCAATTACGCCATCGAGGCC